>Ga0208197_1000140_pt1 | contig 96265 bp, 83 predicted proteins | sample AD_JPNNA4_MetaG_FD_184444 | JGI IMG/M metagenome (GOLD analysis project Ga0208197, IMG submission 184444) | Active sludge microbial communities of municipal wastewater-treating anaerobic digesters from Japan - AD_JPNNA4_MetaG (SPAdes) (version 2) | ecosystem: Engineered > Bioreactor > Anaerobic...
AATGGTAAAACAGGTGGAGACTAAACTAAACAAGAGACCCAGAAAGAGATTTGATTACGAAAACCCTATATTTGTAATGAATAGATTATTGTTTAACCAAAAGTTGCATTTGTGACTTGAATCCGCCTAACAAATGCGACCCCGAATCGCTTTTTCTTAACAGTCAGATATTCAATATTTTTGCTGGATGTTTCGAGCGAAGCAATCACCTGTTCGAGTTCATAGGTCAAACCATGTATAATAGCCGAAAAATAATTCCGCTAAGAAATGAACTAACCCAAAATCTTGAGAAGTTAAAAACATTGGATAGCATTGAATCCTTCAAAAAGTATGTTACCGGAATTTTCTTGGGGCGCGACCTGCTCATCGATCTTGCAAAGGCAGATCCGCAATGGAAAGATTACTGGAAATTTTACCTTAGAAGACTTATGGTGATTAACCGCGACCTTATTAGCCTGATTGACAATTGCATCTATCACGAACGGATATTATGGGTCATCGGTTATTAAATTGAACCCCAGCGCCCGAATGATTTCCTTCTGATTTTGACTCAAATCAGTATCAAAAGAATAGCCGCTATTATCGTGTCGAAGCCGATAATTGCTTCTTATACTTTCAAAATGGTCGGGATTATTGCGCAACTGCATATCATCATCACTTATTGAGTACACTTTTCTAAAAAGTGATCTATAGTTAATCGCGCCATTCTCGATAAAATCGTTCATATCCAACCGGAAGGGGTTTTGAATGGGGTAAGGTTCCGGTTTCCATAGTCGTAAATTCAGGTTAAAAAAACTGGCTATTGCTTTCACTGCCATAATGGTTGCATTAACTTTACCCTCAATGGTATATCCGGCAATATGAGGCGTTGCAAACAAAGCCTTGCTCAACACCTGCCTATCAATATGGGGTTCGTTGTCCCATACATCAAGAGCATATCTCACATTTTTAGTTAGATAGCCTTTCATCATGGCTTGTTCGTCCACCACTCCTCCCCGTGCACTGTTGATAATCCAAGCTCCTGGTTTAATCAGTTTGAAAAAATCATTGCCTGCCATTTGATAGGTTGCATCAACACCTTTGAAAGACAATGGAACATGGAATGAAAAAAGATCGCACTCTTTCAGCAGCACTTTCAAAGGGAAAAAGTGCTTGTCACCTTCAATCCTTGCACGTGGCGGGTCGCACTGCAAAACGGTCAACCCCAATGCCTCTGCAGCCTTCACAAGCAATCCTCCAATTCTCCCGACGCCAATAACTCCCAACACCTTACCTTGCAACCCTGTGCCCTGGGACAGTTCGAATAATACTGCAATCATCCATTGCAGCACGCCTCCGGCATTACTGCCGGGGGCACTGAATACTTCTATCCCTTGCGTATTACAGTAATCAATATCAATGTGATCGGTTCCAACTGTGGCCGTAGCAATGGCCCTAATGCCCGACCCTTTAAGCAATGCCTCATTACATATTGTTCTGGTTCTTACAATAAGCGCTACAGCATCCTTAATGTCATTATGAACTATTTCAATACCCTTTTTGTAAATCACCTTACCAAAATACGGTTCAAATACACCTTTAATATAGGGTATGTCGGTGTCAATTACAATTTTCATCTTGTGACATTACAGAGTATGGAATGGGAAGTTAAGACTTTTTGTTTATACACAACTAATTAACTACCATTTAATTATTGATGTTCACTTGCCTTTTCTCCAACGCTTAAATGGGTTTAGCTTATGTATGGACGACTGAGCAGGGAATATGCCAGAACTCACCTTACGTACATCCTCTATGGAGTAAAATGCCTTGGGATTAAAGTCGTTAATAATCTCTATCACCTTTGAAAGGTTCTCCCTTTTTACTATGGTGTATATAAGCTCTACCTTGCCAAGGCTTCCTTCTCCTTCTAACAAAGTAGCGCCATATCCGTTATCGCTGAGGTTCTTAATGAGCACATTACCATCCTTCTGTGAGATGATTCTTATCAGAAGGTTACCCATTGCCAAATGCTCCTCCAACCGTAAGCCAACGTAATTACCCAAAGCAAATCCGGTTGCATAGCCAAAGTAGCAGGCAAAATTATTGAGATTGCTCATGATCTGCCCCATGGCAATAATCCAAATGAAGACCTCAAAAAAACCAAGAATTGGCGCAATAACCCTGTTTCCTTTGGAAACAAAAATAATGCGCATGGTCCCAAGGGATACATCTATTACTCGTGCCATGAGAATTAACAATGGCAATATTAAATAAAGGTATAGACCCGACTCAAAAAAAGTACTGTCCATGGTTATTTACTTTTGCGCAACAAATTTAGTAAATAACCGACTGATTTACCTTGTGCGTACAAAAATAAGATGCTCTGAGATCTGTTTTGTACGGTGATTCCGAGGCATATTCTCTCCTCCTTTTTGAATATTTCATCTACTGATTTATTTGAATGTCAAAAAGATTCCTGATTGATAAATATCATTTATTCAGCGCTGCCTGCAATGAAAAAGTTCTTTAACTTTAACAACGTGGAAAAGCAATATAATGCTTTGTATTCTTTTGATTTATAATTATTTATATTTATCTCGAATTCAAATTGCTTCAGTTGCATTTATCATTAATTGAGCCCTTTTGTAAATGGCATCGCAATGGTTACACAGGTTGAAATAAAATTACCCCCTTTTTCAAAGGGCTTTCATCTTATAACCGACGTCATTGTCAGGCAGTTGCCCCAACTCCCTGCCATGGGAATTCTACACCTTTTTATTAAGCATACATCGGCAGGGTTGACCATTAATGAGAATGCCGATCCCAGTGTTCGCACCGATATCAACGAGTTTTTCAACAGGCTTGTACCCGAAGATTTGGCCTATTTCACGCATACCATTGAAGGGCCCGATGATATGCCGGCGCACATAAAATCCTTATTAGTTGGATATTCTGTATCCATTCCCATTTCTGAAGGCAGACTGAATCTGGGCACATGGCAGGGGATTTACCTATGTGAATTCCGTAATCGAGGCGGTGCCCGAAGAATGGTTGCAACGATTATCTCATAGTTTCATTTATTAACTTTTTAACCCATTTAAATTGCGAATAATGTATAAATATCATATTTTTGCTTTCAAACAATTTGTGTTTTATTGCCATTTCGAAAAATTATTAATTTGATATTAAACCAACATTATGAATAATTTACTTCTCTTAGGTGACGAAGCCATTGCACAGGGAGCCATTGACGGAGGTATTTCGGGGATCTATGCTTATCCGGGCACTCCATCAACAGAGATTATGGAATATGTGCAGGCATCCAAACAGGCTGCAGAGCTGAAAATCCATTGCAAGTGGTCGGCCAACGAGAAAACCGCAATGGAAGCTGCGCTGGGTATGTCGTACGCAGGTAAGCGTGCCATAGTTTGCTTTAAGCATGTGGGGCTCAACGTTGCCGCCGATGCGTTTGTCAACGCTGCCATCACTGGTGTAAACGGCGGATTGGTGGTGCTAAGTGCCGATGACCCGTCGATGCACTCCTCGCAGAACGAGCAGGACTCGAGATTTTATGCAAAATTTGCCATGATTCCCACCCTCGAGCCATCCAACCAGCAGGAGGCATACGATATGGCCTACACTGCTTTCGAACTGTCGGAAAAACTCAATGTTCCGGTAATGATAAGAATTACTACCAGAATGGCTCACTCGCGGGCTGGTGTACAGCGTAAAGCTGTAAAACAACAAAATAAACTCAGCCTTCCAAGCAATCCTCGTCAATTTGTCCTTCTTCCGGCCATAGCCAAAGTAAATTACAAAAAACTTCTTGATACTCAGGCAATAATGAACACCCTTGCCGAAGAATCAGAATATAACCGGTTGATTAAGGGGAGTGATACCAAATTGGGAATCATTGCCTGTGGGATTGCATATAACTATTTAATGGAAAATATCTCTTCCAACGTTAACCACTATAACGTGCTAAAAATCTCGCAATACCCCATTCCCCACAAGCAGATTAAGGAGTTATATTCACTTTGCGACGAACTTTTAGTCCTCGAAGATGGATATCCCATTGTGGAAGAAATGATTAGAGGCTTCTTAAACAACGGAAAAACCATTCACGGAAGGTTGGATGGTAGCATTCCAAGAGATGGTGAACTAAATCCGGCCATAGTTGCCAAGGCTCTCGGCATGGCCGTTAGCGAAGGATTCCCCATTCCGGAAGTGGTTCGCAAGCGACCACCTTCACTTTGCGTGGGCTGTGGGCATCGTGATGTATTTACCGATCTAAACGTTGCCTTGCAGGAGTACGGAACCGGAAGGGTATTCTCCGATATTGGCTGTTATACGCTGGGCGCTTTGCCCCCATTCAGCGCTGTCAATTCTTGCGTTGACATGGGTGCCTCAATCACCATGGCCAAGGGAGCTGCCGATGCAGGGCTGGTTCCGGCCGTCGCATTAATCGGCGACTCAACATTCACACATAGCGGGATGACCGGCTTGCTGGATGCCGTAATCGAGAATTCATCCATCACCGTGATTATCTCCGATAACTCGACTGCAGGCATGACGGGCGGTCAGGCATCATCTGCATTGGGCAGAATTGTGGATATTTGCAAGGGTATAGGAGTTGACCCCAACCATTTAAAAGTGCTAAGCCCCATTAAGAAAAATCACGAGGAGAATGTACGAATCCTTAAGGAAGAGTTGGCATACAATGGGTTATCCGTAATAATCCCTCAGCGTGAATGTATCCAAACATTCGCCCGTAGGAAAAAGGCCGAAAGAAGGGCTGCCGGTAAGGATACAGACTAATTACAACTGAAAAGAACAAATTCAACTATGAAAGCAGATATAATTTTAGCAGGAGTTGGTGGACAAGGAATCCTTTCCATAGCCGCCGGTATTGGTCTTGCTGCCGTGAAGAGCAATCTCTACATTAAACAATCCGAGGTTCATGGGATGAGCCAGCGAGGTGGCGATGTTCAGTCGCACCTCAGGATATCCGACAAGCCCATATCTTCCGACTTAATTCCTCAGGGACAGGCAGATTTGATACTCTCCGTTGAACCTATGGAAAGCCTGCGCTACCTGCCCTTCCTGAGTAAAAAAGGATGGCTGGTAACCAATACTATTCCTTTTGAAAATATTCCCGACTACCCCGCCATTGACCAAATCTTGGCCGAAGTCAAGAAAGTCCCGAATCATATCGCCCTGGATGCCGATGCCATAGCCAAAGATATTGGGTCAGCTAAATCATCGAATATCGTAATGTTGGGAGCAGCCTCGCCATTCATCGATATTCCCTTCGAAAAACTTCAGGAGGGCATTCGCGAACTTTTCGGACGAAAAGGTGATGAAGTGGTAGAGGCTAATCTTAAAGCATTAAAAGCAGGTAGGGACTATACAGAGAAAAGCAGGTAGCTATTACTCTTTTCATGCCGAAAGGCAATGCGTTAAGCACTTCGATAGTTTCCATCAACGATGGGAATTGGGGAGATAAATAATCTAAGTTAAACCAAAGAATAGCATTATATTTCATGGCTTATAATCTTGAATCTTAGGCTATTTCAGTTACCTAATATTCAGAATAATAGTTTTGCTATCTAATTTTTTAGGCTTATAATAGAGTTTAAAAAAGAACTTCAGTCCAACAAATAGAGATACACGAAACTCCTAACCATCCCATGTATTGTAGAGTTTTTTACTGTAACTAACTGCTCTGCGACCACGATTTAGCCCTTTCTACAGCGTTGGCCCATTTCATCCTTAGTAAGGCCGATTTATCCCTGTCCATGGAAGGGTTAAAACGCCTGTCTGCCTGCCAGTGCTTCTTTATTTCATCCAAATCATGCCAAAAACCTGTGGCCAGGCCTGCCATATAGGCTGCACCTAGCCCTGTGGTTTCAAATACTTTGGGACGTACTACAGGGATGCCCATCACATCGCTTTGTATTTGCATAAGCAAATTGTTGACCGATGCGCCACCATCAACCCTTAGCTCGTTGATAGTTATTCCCGTATCGGACTCCATGGCGTTCATTACATCCATTGATTGGAAGGCAATCCCCTCCAATGCTGCTCTGGCAATATGCGCCCGATTTGTACCTCGGGTAATGCCCACCAGTAAACCCCTTGCATGCTGATCCCAGTAAGGCGCACCCATACCGGTAAAACTTGGCACGAAGAACACATCGCCATTGTCGCGAACCTGCGATGCCAAACCTTCAACTTCATCAGAAGTTTTGATAAATCCCAACCCATCGCGAAGCCACTGTACTACAGCACCCGCATTGAAAATACTGCCTTCGAGGGCATAAATGGTAGAATCATCGATACGCCATGCAACGGTTGAGAGCATGCTGTTTTTCGAAAAGAATGGCTTTGTTCCCGTGTTAAGCAGCAAAAAGCAACCTGTGCCGTAGGTATTCTTCACCATTCCCTCTTCAACGCACATTTGCCCAAACAGTGCTGCCTGCTGATCACCGGCTATGCCAGCAATGGGAACCTTAGATATGAAAAAATTTTCGTGGGTACTATCGTAAATTTGACTCGAGGAAGCCACTTGGGGTAACATAGAACGAGGAATACCAAATATGTGCAAAAGCTCATCATCCCAATCCAAAGTATTGATATTAAACAGCATGGTTCTGCTTGCATTGGAAACATCGGTAACATATGTTTTACCTGAGGTCAATTTCCAAACCAGCCACGTATCGACGGTTCCAAATGCCAAATTGCCCCTCTCCGCTTTCGCCCTTGCACCATTAACATTATCCAGTATCCATTTTATCTTCGAAGCGCTAAAATAAGCATCGATAACAAGACCAGTTTTGGCATGAATCGTTTCGGAGAAACCCTCCTGCTTCAACCAGTCGCAATATTCAGCAGTACGCCTATCCTGCCAAACTATGGCATTGTAAATTGGTTCTCCTGTGCGCCTGTCCCACACAATAGTAGTCTCGCGCTGATTGGCAATACCAATACCCGACAAGTGCTTACTGCCTAAACCAATCTGCGACATGGCCTCCGCTGCTACCGCAACCTGCGACGACCAAATATCGGACGGTCTGTGTTCAACCCATCCGGGTTTAGGGAAAATTTGAGGAAACTCCTTCTGAGCAGAAGTGCAGATATTTCCCTCTCTATCGAATATCAATGCCCTGGAACTGGTTGTCCCCTGGTCGAATGCCAAAATATACTTTTCCATTACTTTGTGTTTGCTATCAATTTCAACTAATAAATCGGAAATATATCCATAATCCAAGTAATAATATCCGTGTAGCAAATGATTTTTTAAATACTCTTTTGTTACAACCAATACCAATTACTCAATTGTACAGATTACAATAGATTTTCAGAGCCATTCTTAGGAGTAAGAAATTTTCTAAAAACATTCTATTTACCCTTATTTCCACATATCCATATGACATTCAGCTGAACATTAATGGATTACAAATATTATTTTCAAAATAAATTGTATTTTAAAAAAGTTAAAATTATCAATAAAAAAACCCCAATGGTTGCACAACGCATTGGGGAACACCGGAATCGCTATGAAAAATTGCCTAACTTGATATTTAGATTAATTCCACCTCAAAATTATTCTATCATCCGGTTTTTTTTGCCACGAAAACACCTAATACAAACTAAACCAACAAAAAGAATTAAAATAATCGACTATGCTCTACCTGTCCTTTAAAATGAATAACAACAAATGAATTACGTATTCCAATGCAAAGTTATTGCCTCAAATTAAATATGTCAATCCGTAAAATCCCCTATTTTTTTAATAAATGCTTTTTGATCACATTATTTTTTGATTCATAGTAAAAAGCAACAGATTAATTTAACATATATACTGATAATGAAGACTTTCATTTGTAAAACTGTTTTAAAATGAGCAGCGATTTTTATTATGTCGATATTTAAAAAAGCAAGCTATCACCTCAGTATAAATGGCATAACTATAATTTATGAGAACAAAATATTCCTGATGATTACCTGAACCTCCTCTTTGGCATCTTCATGGCTAGAGCAATATCAAAGGGGCAGTTCGAATCGTGATTACAATTCAACTAACTTGTGCTTAAAGGCGTATTTCAACAAATCAACGGTATTTTTTAAATCAAGTTTTAATAAAATATTGTTTTTATGGCTTTCAACCGTTCTTGGGCTTATATTTAATCTGATGGCAATCTCTTTAAACGATAATCCGGTGGCAAGGAGTTTTATCACTTCTGCTTCCCTATCGGAAATCTTCGGTTTATTGGCATCATTTCGAAGTTCGTTAACTATTTTCGAATAGCTTTTATGTATAAGTGTTGAAATATTCATTCCAAGGTAAGGCTCTCCATCAAGTACCACCTCCATTGCATAGATAAGTTCTTCTGCCGACGAGTTTTTATCCAGAAATCCATCGGCACCATTCTGCACGGCAGAGCAAACAGTATCCTCGTCTGTATTGGCAGTCAGCATCAACACTTTACTATTGGTACGGCTTTTTACAATGCTTATCAATTCAAGCCCCGAAATATCGGGTAACATTACATCTAATATAACAAGGTCGGGTGCTTGAATATTAAGAACCTGAATTAACTCTTTACCTGAAGAAAGCTCATGTAAAATCTTAAAATTGGGTTTGCCCAGCAGAATGGCCCTCAAACCATCAATAACAATCCTATGATCATCAACAATTATAATTGTTTTTTCATCCATCACCCTTATCAATAATCTATTACAACGACACCCATTATTTAATCGGGACACTTATAGTAAAACGGCTGCCTTTATTCAATTCACTTTCAACTGCAATGGCCCCACCTAACTTGGTAACAAGTTCATAGGATAACATCAATCCCAAGCCAGAGCCCTTCTCTCCGCGAGTACCGGGAGAGGTAATAACACCGGTAAAATTAAAAATTTTATCCATTTGTTCCTTTGACATCCCTACTCCATTGTCAGATACGGTAATATTCAGCATGCCATCCAATTGAGCGGCATCTATCAAGATTTCACCTCCTGGCAAAGTGTATTTTACGGCATTATTAATCAAATTCCGCAGTACAATATACAAAATATCCTCGTCTGTAGAAATCGTGATATTATCTTCAAGCCTGCTTTTAATCTGTATATTCTTTTGTGCCGATGTGTAGGAAACATGGTTAATCGACTGATTGACCAACTGGGTTATATTAACATCCGTTTTCGTAACTACTATGGCATTCTGTTGTGATTTTGCCCATTCCAGCAGGTTCTTTAAAAGATCTTTAACAGTTGATGCTGAATTTGATAAATTTGCTAAATATGATTTCAAATCGCCTGTTGAAATCAAGTCAAAATTTTTGTTGAGCGATTCAGTAATGTTGGAAAAAGCCCACATTGAGTTGCGCAGATCGTGTGCAAGCACCGAGAATATTTTGTTTTTTGTGTTGTTTAGTTCCTGTAGTTTATCGTTTATCACTGTCAGTTGTGCCTGTAAGCGTTTCCGTATTAAATAACGATGATAGAGCGTAGTAAGCAGCATAATTAAAACCAACGATAAACCGATCATGAAATATTTTTGCTGATTGGATCTGTTCAATTCCAACTCCTGCAACAGCTTTTCCTGGTTTAATACAGCCAACTCTTTCTCTTTCTGCTCAGTATGATATTTTGCCTGAAAATCCTTGAGCTGCCTTTGGGCATTCTCTGAATAAATAGAGTCTTTGAGTTGAAAAAAACGCTTATAGTATGTTAATGCATTTGCAAAATCTCCTATATCTTCGAAAAGCATCGATAGTTCTTGACTGTTTTTCAAGATCATATTCGAAAAGCCAATTCTTTTTGCTATTGTCAAACTTTTTTGAAAATAGCCAATGGCATTTCGCACATCCCCTTTATGCATATGATTAACAGCAAGGTGATTTGCAACTATGGATAAGGATGATTGGATTTGGTTCTCTTCAAAAATAGTGAGTGCCTGTTTCAGATATCCTTCAGCAACATCATAGCGTTCCATCAGGGTATATATTTCACCAATCTGATCAAGCCTATAACCCTTCTCTACCACACGTCCAAGTTCAATTTCAAGGGCCAGTGATTCTTTCAACCATTTCAAGGCCTCTTCATACCTTTTCATTGATTTGTAAACCGAAGCGATACTCGCTTTCCTTACCGCTACCTGATGAAGATTGTTCTGTTCCTGAGCAATCTGTAAAGATTGATTAAAAAAATCAAGCGCCTTGTCAAAGTCAGTCCATAGTTCAAAAATCTTACCTATTGAATTCAGGTCCACTGAAATACTAGTCAAGTCATTCAATCCTTTATCAATTTCTAAGGCTTTTGTATATGAATCCAACGCTTCATCATACTTTCCTGAAAAAACATAACAATACCCCAGTTCACGAAAACCTTCGGCCAAAATAGTAGAATCAGATGCCTTTTCAGCATAAGAAATGGATTCGAGTATTTGAGCTATAGATTTTTGAAAATCTCCGGATCTATGGTAACACACCCCTTTAGTCAGGTATGCTTGCGCTAAAACTTCAGCGTTAAGGTGTGGTTGTTTCTGTTGAAATATAATAAAACTGTCTAACAGGGCAATGGCTTCGTTATACTGTTTACTCTCAATCTTGCGATTGGCATGCAACAGAACAGAATCTACATCAAACTGAGGGATATCAGCTTTAGATACAAAACTGTAAAAGCCGAAAATTAAAAAAATAGCTGTACGGATAATCGATCTTGCCATATTTTCAATAAAACTTCGCGAAGATACAACTAATTTAGTTGGAAACATTATATATTGGCAAGCGAATTATAATTACCCCCAAAATTCGGACAACAAGTATCGTTTGAAAAATCACTAAACTTGTAGTCATGAAAAAGAGGAAGCGTTACACATCGGGTTTCAAGACAAAAGTTGTCATAGAAGCCCTTCAGGAGCGGGAGACTGTTCAGGAAATCGGTAAAAAGTATGAGCTCCACCCGAACCAGATTTCGACCTGGAAGAGCCAATTTCTGGCCAATGCCAGCAGCGTTTTTGAGAAAGGGGTTTCAAAATCCGACGATGAAAGGGAAAAGGATGCCCTTTTCAAGAAGGTCGGGCAGCTCCAGCTGGAGAACGATTTCTTAAAAAAAGTCTTGGGGAAATAGACAAAACCCGCCGCATCTCAAAGGTTGACCCTCAGCACGGCCTGAGCGTAAAGCGTCAGTGCGAACTTTTGGATGTCTGCCGGAGCAGCTTCTACTATATTCCCCAAAAGGACAGTTCCTATAACGAGGAGCTCATGAAGCTGATAGATTTGCAGTATACTCAGACCCCGTTCTATGGCGTCCCCCGGATGGTCCAGCACCTACGTGAGAACGGGCACAGGGTGAACCCTAAGCGTATTCGGCGGCTCTACCGGGAAATGGGCCTGCATGCCATTGGCCCCCGCCCCAACACGAGCCGGCCGCATAAGGGGGCCGGGCACACCATCTTCCCGTACCTGCTGCGGGGGGTGAGGGTAGAGCGCCCCAATCAGGTCTGGGGGATGGACATAACCTACGTTCCCGTTGGCGACGGGCATATGTACCTGATGGCCATCATCGACCTTTATAGCCGCTTTGTCGTTGGCTGGTCGCTGTCGAACACCATGACGGCCGAATGGTGCAGGGAGTGCTTTGAAATGGCGGTGTCCAGGCACGGGGCGCCCGAGATACTCAATACCGACCAGGGTAGCCAGTTCACCAGCCCTGCTTTCACAGCGTACGTGGGCAGCCTTGAGAAGACCCGGTTCAGCATGGACGGTAAGGGCAGGGCGATTGACAACATTTTCATTGAACGGTTCTGGCGCAGTATCAAATACGAGAAAATCTACCTGGAACCATCGGAGGATGGCCACGAGCTGTACACCAAAATAAAATGGTATATGAATTTTTATAATACGGAAAGGGGGCATCAGGCATTGAGTTATCAAAGACCTGAAAGGGTGTATCGGGCGGCCGCCTAGATTTTCCCATCCGCCCAATTGGGCGGATGGGAAAATCTAACTTAACTTTGCAATCAAGTTGTCTAAAGAAGGGGAGTATTTAAAATCATCCCCTTGTATTTCTTAATGATAACCTGGTTTTAATGACTTTTCACAATTAATTATTTCTGACAGAATAAACTCCTATATTAAAACCGTTCATTATTCCGTTACAATGAAAAAGAATAAATTATATTTTTGGTTTTGTACTTGAGTTGCTAAACGGATAAACCTTTTATCTATCTTTGCGTAAACCACTCAGGTAACACCAAACGAATTCGGTATGAGGATTGGTTGTTGTAAATTGAACCGGTTGGGTATTTTTCCCACGTTTTTCCTATTGGCAATATTTTTTTGTATTTCCCTATTTATTTCAAATAGTGCTTATTCCCAGGGTTCCTTACAGTCATATGTTAAGGTAAGGGTTAAAAAAGGGAATACCGATGGCTCACAAATAGTGCTATTTAAAGATGGTGTAAATGTGGGTACTTTCCCTACCGGCCGTGGAGGGAAGTTTGAAGTAAGACTCGACTACGACGCAGACTATATATTTTCTTTCGAGAAGACAGATTATGTTACGAAAAAGATAAATATAAATACTCAGGTTCCTTCCACTTATCCCAGAGAAAAAGATAATATTATTGATTTTGAAGTAGAGCTTGAACCGCAGGTTGATATGACAGCCATCAAAGTTTACGATAATCCTGTGGGTAGAATTCGGTTTGACCATCGAAAGAATGATTTCGGTTATGATGTTGACTATTCGGCCAGTTTCCAGAAAAAAGTTCGTGAGGAGGAAAAAAAGTTGGCTGAGGAAAATAAACAAAAGGAAGCCCAGAAAGAGCAAGAGCGTATTGCGGCCGAAGCCGAAAAAAGAAAGCAGGAACAGGAAGCACAGCGATTGGCCCAACAGGAAGCCCTAAGATTAGAACAAGAAAAACAGAAGAAAGAAGCTGAGGCCAGGGCGCTTGCAGAGGCAAAGAGGAAGGAAGAAGAAAAAAGACTTGAAGAGGAACGCAAGCGTCAGGAAGCAGAAAAAATAAGACTGGCCGAAGATGCACGAAAAAAAGCCGAAGAGGAGGCTCGGTTAGCTGAACAGGAAAGGCTTAAGAAGGAGTTAGAAGAGAGAAGGTTGGCTGAAGAGGCTCGTAAAAAGGCAGAAGAGCAAGCCCGGTTGGCCGAACAGGAAAGGATGAAGAAAGAGGCCGAGGCAAGGGCATTGGCTGAGGCAAAACGTAAAGAAGAGGAACGAAGAATTGAAGAGGAACGCCAGCGTCAAGAAGCTGAAAAAATACGACTTGCTGAGGAAGCACGCAAAAAGGCCGAAGAGGAGGCCCGATTGGCCGAACAGGAAAGACTGAGAAAAGAACTTGAAGAGAGAAAATTAGCCGAAGAGATTCGAAAAAAAGCGGAAGAAGACGCCCGGTTGGCCGAACAGGAAAAAATGAAGAAAGAGGCAGAGGCAAGGGCATTGGCCGAGGCAAAGCGTAAAGAGGAGGAAAGAAGGATTGAAGAGGAACGTCAGCGCCAAGAACTTGAAAAAATCAGATTGGCAGAGGAGGCACGTAAAAAAGCCGAAGAGGAGGCCCGATTGGCCGAACAAGAGCGCATAAGAAAGGAGAATGAGGCCAGAGCGCTTGCGGAGGCCAAAGCGCGTGAGGAAATGCTGCAAAAATTAGCTGAGGAGAAAGCAAAAGCCGAAGAGGAAGCCAAACAAAAGGCCGAAGCTGAAGCCAAAAGAAAAGAAGAGGAAAGGCGATTGGAAGAGGAAAGAATTGCAAAAGAAATTGAAGCCATTAGAGTGAATGAGGAACGTTTGAGGAAACAGCTGCTGGAAGATCAGGAAAAGCGTAAGGCGGAACTCAAAAAGGATGCCGAGGACAGGAAAAGAAAAGTACTTGCCGAACTGGTGAGTGCCGATAAAGGAGAGCTATTGGTTCCAACTGAAGACCTTTCTGCCAGATACGGTTCCGAACGAACACAGGAACAGATTAAATTGAATATGATTGTTATAACACGCAATGTCTTTAACCGCGAGGGAATAATTACCTTCTATTCGCGGGTTGAACATGAAAACGGATCGATCTATTACTTTAAGAATGGCGATAACATTTCCGAATGGCAGTATTACAACGAGATACGTAAGTAGCCGGCCCTAATTTTTAAAATATCCACCCATCTATTTATTTTATGATCTCATAATCATTGCATTATCTCATATGCAATGTTTGTCATGTTACAAACCTTTTCCCATCAATTAGCCTTGGTAAAAATTGTATAGCTTGATCTAATCAATATACGATTTCAATTTCGTATGCAATCAAATTATTTACCTTTGCGCTCCGAAATTAGGTTAGTGTATGATACCGGAAATAGAGATAAAACGACGCAGAACATTCGCCATTATAAGCCACCCCGATGCGGGAAAAACAACGCTTACCGAAAAACTACTCCTTTTTGGAGGAGCCATTCATGTTGCCGGTGCTGTAAAAAGTAATAAAATAAGAAAGAGTGCTACATCCGATTTTATGGAAATAGAAAGGCAAAGGGGAATTTCTGTTGCCACATCGGTCATGGGGTTCGATTATAAGGGATTAAAAGTAAACATACTTGATACACCCGGGCACGAAGATTTTGCAGAGGATACATACCGCACCCTATCGGCAGTGGATAGCGTAATTATTGTAATTGACTGTGCCAAAGGAGTTGAATCTCAAACCCGCAAGCTTATGAACGTTTGCCGCATGAGAAAAACTCCTGTTATAGTATTCATAAACAAGCTCGACCGCCCGGGTAGAGATCCCTTTGAACTGCTCGACGAAATTGAAAGAGAGTTGAAAATCAATGTTATCCCCCTGAGTTGGCCCATTGGTATGGGAACCACATTCAAGGGTGTATATAATATGTATGGAGGGAAATTAAACCTATTCTTTCCCGTTAATAAGCAAACAATCACCCAAGATGTAGTTGAAATTAACGACATCAATTCCCCTGAATTGGATAAAAACATTGGCGACTATTCCACAGCACTACGCGATGACCTTCAGCTCATCAACGGCGTATATCCCCATTTTGAAGTGAAAGATTATTTAATGGGAAAAGTTGCTCCTGTCTTTTTTGGTAGCGCTATCAATAATTTTGGTGTCAAAGAGCTATTGGAGTGTTTCCTCGAGATTGCGCCTCATCCACAAAACTCAACAACTGCTACACGGGAGGTATCGCCATTTGAAAATAAGTTGACCGGATTTATTTTTAAGATACACGCCAACATGGACCCCAACCACAGGGATAGAATTGCATTCCTTAAAATATGCTCTGGAGTATTTGAGCGTAATACATCGTACTTTCATGTTACTTCGGGTAAATGGATAAAATTCTCCAATCCAACCGCCTTCATGGCCGAAAAAAAGTCGACTATTGATAGGGCATATCCGGGCGATATAGTTGGATTACATGATACAGGCAATTTTAAAATTTCCGATACACTCACCGAAGGCGAAGACCTTCAGTTTAAAGGCATTCCTTCCTTCTCGCCCGAGCAATTTCGTTACATCGAAAATGCGGATCCCATGAAGTATAAACAGTTGGCAAAAGGGATTGATCAACTAATGGACGAAGGGGTAGCCCAACTTTTCACCTTAAAATCGAATGGCCGAAGGATCATTGGTACGGTAGGTGCTCTTCAGTTCGATGTTATACAGTTTCGCTTGGAGCATGAATATGGAGCCAAATGCCGTTACGAAGTTATCAATCTTCACAAAGCATGCTGGATTGAAAGCCAGAGCAAAGAGCAATTGGATGACTTTCGGAAGCGAAAATTCAATAGTATGGCTTTAGACAAATGGGGTCGAGAAGTTTTCCTGGCCGAATCGCCTTACGCTTTGCAAATGGCAATTGAAAAATTTGATAAAATTCAGTTCCATTTCACATCTGAGTTCTAAAGTCGACCGTAATCATAAAAAAAGAGGCCTTATGGCCTCTCTTTTTTTATTATTCCGAGTACCAATCTACCTAAAACTAATGCCTATGCCTGCGGAGTATAGCGCATATTCACCCAGGGTATAATCGGCATTGAAAGCCAAAACTCCCAGCCTTACCCTAAAGCCAATGTTGCCGCTGAATCCGTTGTGTGTGTATTGCATCATTATAGGATCTTTCTCCACTGACGTGTATAATGGAGCAATTCCGATAGGATAATTGCCTTTTAGGCCAAAATCGGTTTTGGCAGTACTATAGCCCAACCCAACGTATGCTGAAACAAATGGAAGGCTTTTTCCAACCAATAATCGGGCGGTGAAACCGCTGGCATCCAGAACCAATTTCTGATCGTTAAATTCAGATGCAGTATGTCCTGAAGGAATATCGGCCGGGTCAGGTTTATAACTTATATTGAACGCACTGGCAAATTTCGTATAGCCAAGCATTACCGAGAGGTCAATGGGAACTAATTTCAATCCGGGAATAAACTCTTTAAACTCGTTTTTAACCCCAACTCCCCATAATTTTACGCTTCCAATCTTAGGTACATTTACAGTGGGTAAAAAACGCACGGTTATCTCGGAATGGAAAGGAAGTCCAATTCCGGCCTGCAACATGGGCATAAATGTAAAAGGCAAACGTGCACCTTTTGGTAAATCGAATCCTAATGCCGGCTCATCTCTATATAAAACCCTTGGTCCCACAGTATTTTTCCCAGAAATGGTTTGAGCTATATTATTCTGAGGGTCAGCTAGAACAAGATTTTCTAAGTTAAGTTTCGAAACATCGAACGTTTTTGCGCTAATAGGAACCGTTGCTACAGAAGTAACAAACGACACATTGAATCCCAGTAGTTTGTGCGGTCGTGCTGCTTGATACCAGCCACCGTTAAGAGAGGTACCAAACATTTTTCCAAAGGGTTCCATGTAGGCTGTGGCCAATGTATTGGCATCTTTAACATTGCCTTTTAAAAATTCAGCAACCTGTTGTTGCGATTTTACTGTAGTAGTCAGCGCAAACAACACGCAGATAATCAAAAATAAAGGTTTTAAAGTTCTCATACAGGCTAGATTTTAGTTTATAATTGTTTAGAATTTTTCCATAATCAACAAATATAGTGCAAAATGGTTAATACCAAGGGGTATAATTCATTTGATTTTTTTCACAAAACTTTTAATGTTTTATAGGGTTACTTCCGTATGGAGCTAAACAATGATTAATATTTGATTATAAATCAGCTACAAATAAGGATAATTTCGAAAATTTTTCCGGATAAGACCCGGTTTACCATTTTATGACATGAAATAAAACGTGCTAACTTTGTAAAAAATATTACCATGTCCAATATTCCCCTTGCCGAAAGACTCCGTCCCAAAAAACTCGATGAGTTTATTGGTCAACTCCATTTGGTGGGGGAAGGTAGTGTTTTGAGGGTGATGATTGAGACAGGAAAACTTTCTTCCATCATTCTTTGGGGGCCTCCGGGCGTTGGCAAAACTACACTGGCCCGAATTATTGCCAACCAGCTGAATCGCCCTTTTCACGTATTAAGCGCTATCAATTCAGGAGTAAAAGATGTACGCGATATCATTGAAAAAGCCAAATCGCAACATTTTTTTAGCCATCCCTCTCCCATCCTATTCATTGACGAAATCCATCGATTTAGCAAATCGCAGCAGGATTCATTGCTTGGTGCAGTTGAGCAGGGTATAGTAACGCTGATTGGCGCAACAACCGAAAACCCCTCTTTTGAAGTTATATCGCCCTTGCTTTCGCGATGTCAGGTGTATTTGCTAAAACCCCTTGGCAAGGAAGAACTTGAACTCTTGCTTCAACGGGCTATCAATAACGATACCGACCTAAAAAAATTGAATATTAGGGTTGACGAGGTTGATGCGCTTTTCCGTTTTTCAGGCGGAGATGCTCGCAAACTACTAAATATTATTGAGTTGGTTGTTGGCATTCAGGCAAATGACGAACAAGGAGTAGTAATCAATAATGCCATAGTAACCAAGAGATTACAGGAGAATTTGGCATTATATGATAAAACGGGAGAGCAGCATTACGATATCATCTCAGCCTTTATAAAGTCCATTCGCGGTAGCGATCCACATGCCGCTGTTTACTGGCTTGCACGGATGGTGGAAGGTGGCGAGGATATCAAGTTTATTGCCCGTCGAATGGTAATTCTTGCCGCAGAGGATATTGGGTTAGCCAATCCCAATGCATTACTCCTGGCCACCAGTACCTTTCAGGCGGTTAACCTGGTGGGATGGCCCGAATCGAGGATAATACTCTCTGAAACAGCCATCTATTTAGCCACCAGTCCTAAAAGCAACTCAGCCTGTGCAGCCATTGACAATGCCCAGCAGTTGGTAAAAGACACCGGTGATTTACCGGTACCCCTCAATATTCGTAATGCTCCCACAAAATTGATGAAAGATTTAGGATACGGGAAGGGTTACAAATATGCTCATAGCTATGAGGGTAATTTTGCCGATGAGGAATTTATGCCCAAAGAGCTGATTGGAAGAAAAATTTATATACCCCAAGAAAATCCCAAAGAGCAAGAGATTTTGGCAAGAATACAAAAACTATGGGGAAATAAATACACATAACAATCCGTTTTGGCTCAATTGATTGATGCTTAATGCAAAACTTTTGTCGAAAATGAATTTTTAATCGTAATTAGCTGAATAACATGGAAACTCTATCATCGATTGAATATATAAAGAACCTCGATTCAGGGAATTTCTTTCTTCTTGCAGGCCCCTGCGTTGTCGAAGGCGAAACCATTACACGCGAAATAGCTGAAAGAATAAAGGGTATAACCGACAGGTTAAAGATACCTTTCATCTTTAAGGCCTCTTACCGTAAGGCAAACCGGTCGCGCATGGACTCCTTTCAAGGCATTGGTGATGCCAAGGCGCTGGATATACTTAACAGGGTAAGGGGCGATTTTAAAATCCCAATTGTTACAGATATACATTCGGTGGAAGAAGCCCAATTTGCCTCGCAGGTTGTTGATGTACTGCAAATTCCGGCATTCCTGTGCAGGCAAACCGACCTTTTGATTGCCGCTGCCGAAACAAATCGCGTGGTTAACATAAAAAAAGGGCAATTCCTATCGCCCGAGGCGATGGAGCACGCTGCCAACAAGGTTGTTGAAACCGGAAATCGCAAGGTAATGCTCACCGAAAGGGGAACAACCTTTGGCTATCAAGACCTGGTAGTTGATTTCAGGGGCATTCCCATAATGAAATCCTTTGGACACCCTGTTGTGGTTGATATTACCCACTCGCTGCAGCAACCAAACCAATCCAGCGGAGTAACTGGAGGAAAGCCAAAACTAATTGAGTTGATGGCTAAAACTTCCATTGCCGCCGGTGCCGATGGACTATTCATCGAAACACATCCCAATCCTTCGAAAGCACTTTCGGATGGTGCCAATATGTTACCATTGGCTGAACTTGAGCTCTTGCTGGAAAGAATAGTGAAACTTAGAAAAACCGTTAACGAACTTTAGCACTTAAGTGCGAATCTATTTTTTGTAGTAAAAGTGTTGAATTGATTGGTTTGGATATATAATCATCACATCCGGCTTCAAAGCATCTGACATTATCATTGGGCATGGCATAGGCCGTTTGGGCGATCACGATGATACCCGGGAACTTGTTTTTAATAATAGCAGTGGCATCGTAGCCATTGATTTTTGGCATTTGGATATCCATTAACACAATATCTACCTTTCGGTTTTGCTCGCAAATACTGATAACTTCCTCCCCATCGCGTGCCCAGAAAATCTGGGCATGAGTATCGGCCAGGATTGATTTTAGCAGCAAATAATTGGTATCGACATCTTCAGCTATTACTATCACCTTTCCTTGCCAGTTGTACTGCGGTTTTGAGGTAAAAAATTTTCTTTCGCCAACAAGCGTTTGCTGCATGGTTTCATATGGAATGGTAAAATAAAAAGAAGTCCCTTTATTCAATTGAGACTCAACCCATATCTTACCTCCCAGGAGGTTGACTATGTACTTGCTAATGAAAAGTCCAATTCCGGTACCGCCATATTTTCTTGTCATCCCCTCTTCTCCCTGCCTAAACCTCTCGAAAATGAGATCCAGCTTATCGGCAGCAATTCCAATGCCTGTGTCCCGAACAAAAAATTGGATATGGCTCTCCTCCAGGTTATTTACATAACCAAACTCAATTGTTCCCGAATCGGTAAATTTTATGGAATTACCAACAAGATTGGCTATAACCTGTCTGACCCTGCTCCCGTCTGTAATCAACACATTATTTTCACCATCGTTAATATTCAATATTCTGATATTCAAGTGTTCTTTTTCCTGCTTAAATTTAATTTCATTGAAAAACGTATATAGCTCAAAAATCAGATTATCCAGATTAACCTCACTTTTGTTAATTGACAGTTGACCAGCCTCGATTTTCGCAATATCCATGATATCATCAATTAGGTTAACCAGCATATTCCCATTGTGACAGATGATATCGAGATAGCGTTGCTGCTTCTCCTTATCCAGATCATTGCTTTGCAATATTTGGGCAAAACCGAGAATGCCATTCATAGGTGTACGTATTTCATGGCTCATATTGGCCAGAAAATTCGTTTTGAGCAAGTCAGCCTCTTCAGCTATGCGCATTGCGTTTTCGTATTCCGCCTGGAACTTATTTACATTTTCCTGAAGATTGCCAATTTGCTGTCTAAGCTCTTCCAATTCTTCTTCCTTTTTGGAAAGTTTTTTGATGCCTTCAGTCAGTTCGGTTTTTAGATAATTGATTTGTTCTATAAATCCTTCCACCCTCTTGGCTATTGTTTTTTTTCCTATGAACAACCAAATGGCAGCAACAGATAGGACTAAAAACAAAACAGCGACAATAGTAATCCCCCACATACTCATCAAGTTGCCCGAACGGACTTCCAGCAAAGGGTAAAAACCATTGAGCAGGTTTATGAAAACTGAGATACTACTGTCAACAAACAACTTGTGAAAGGGTGTATTATAAATAACAGTAAAGGGCAGAATCTGCGGTATGAACAACACACTATACAATATTAATAATGTGAACATTGATTCTTACGATTGTTTAAAACCTTCGACACTCAACAAGGCCATGATTTTGAAATCAATATCTTTTATAAATATAGAAATAAAAAATGAAATCCAAGAAATAATTAAAAAAAAACTGGCATGCATACAATTTCACATGCCAGTGCCCAATATTGCTATTCTATGGATAAATGTATCCTTTGCATTGTTACAAAAATATTCCAAGACTGAATATAATCTGGGGGTTGCGCTGATCAAAGTTAAATTCCCTATTGCCAATATTGATACTGTTACCGAGTTTGCTTAAGTTTCCCTCATATTTAATATCGAGAGTAGCCAATTTAAAAATATCAAGTCCAATACCTGCCTGATAGCCAAACACGGCCTTTTTCACTTCATTTGTTGCCGTTTCAACCGATAAAATTTCATCAAAATTTGACTTATCGCTAATGACAAAACTGGCTACAGGGCCAACAAACACTTTTGCCGGACCAAACTTTTTACCAACCATTACCGGGATGTCAAACTTACTAAACTTAAGATCCACTATCTGTTTTGGAGGGTTTTGGAGAATGGATTGATCAAAAATATTGAGCTGCCCATTGGTTTGAGTGTAGAGCAATTCGGGTTGGATGAAAATTCCTAATGCCTGTATTCTCCCAAACACCCCGGCATGGAATCCTAACTTGGAATACCCCTGCTCTATTAAATAATCTTTGGTTCCTTCGGTTGTAGTAATGCCAACCAGCATAGTTTTGTCAACCCTCACCTTAGATGAGTTGACACCGCCTTTAATTCCATATCTGAAAAACTGGGCGTGTGTGGTGGTTGCAAAGAAGGCAACAATAACGGAAAACAGAATAATTCTTTTCATACTGCGTAATATTATGTGAACAACTAATAATTGAAAGAACAAATGTATGCAAAAAAAGTACCAATTAACCTTTCAGGAATACTATATCTTACGGAAAGATAGTAACGCCCAGCCGCGGGATTATGGCAAGGATGCCACCCATTATTTAACCTGGTTAAAAACATTTTACCATTAGGCTTAAAACAGGGGGGTAAATAATCGCGCCAATGATTCCTTAATGCTCTGCTTAAGAGGGCGTTCGTTCCACTGTTTCAACTTCAACTTTTTACTTCGTTTCATATCCTTCACAAAACGTCCCTCGAGCATACGCGTAAGCTCTTCATCGTAAATCATTGCCATCACTTCAAAATTATCTTCAAAGCTTCTCATATCCATATTGGCCGAGCCTACAGTTGCAAAACTGCTGTCAATCATGAGAATCTTTGAGTGTATAAATCCTTTGCCAAAAAGGTAAACATGAATACCTGCTTCCAGCAATTCGGTAATATAAGACATTGAGCTCCAGTACACAACCGTAGAATCAGATTTTCCCGGAAGAATAATCCTAACCTCAATACCGCTTAAAGCAGCGGTTTTAAGGGCAGTAAGAATACTTTCGTTGGGAGCGAAATAGGGCGTTGAAATGAAAATATGCTTTCGGGCCTTAGTAATGGCGGCAAAAAAGGCTTGCATAATCGAAGCCCAGTCTGAATCAGGGCCACTGGCTGTAATTTGTAATGGGTGATTTGTTTTAACCTTAACCACAGGAAAGTACTTTTGGCTTTTAACAAATACCTTTTTACTAACAAAATACCAGTCCACCAGAAAAATCACCTGAAGCATTCTAACCGCTTCGCCTTCAATCTGCAGGACAGTATCGTACCATACTCCAAGTTCCCGGTTGCCCTTCAAATAGCGATCGGCAATATTTATCCCGCCCATAAAGGCGGTTTTACCATCAACTATGATAATCTTCCTATGATTCCTGTAATTAATTTTACTGGTAAGCAACGGGAATGTGACTTTCATAAAAGGATATACCTCGGCCCCTGCAGAGATTAACTCGTTTATATACCTTTTTGGCAAACTCCAACTACCCACATCATCATAAATAAGCCTTACCTCAACCCCTCTCTTTGCTTTTTCAATGAGAAGATCCTTGATTACATTGCCAATTTCATCATCCGAAATGATATAGAATTCTAAATGGATAAATGATTCGGCCGACATTATGGCATTGATAATTGCATCGAAAGTTTTTCTGCCGGTTTGAAAAATTTTTACATGATTATACTGTGTAAGCAAAGCTTTGCTATTATTCAACAGTAATGTTATTATATTCAGATTGTTAGCAATACTTGGATTTTTATAATAATTTTGGGACTGAATGTTAACCAGCTGATTTTTACTTAATATCTCTATTTGCTGCAAATCGCGCAGCCCTTTGCGGCTAAATATTTTCTGTTTTCTAAAGTTTTGCCCGAAAAAAATGTAGAAAATCAGACCTATTATGGGTAGCAGTATGAGAATTAAAACCCAGGTAGATGTTTTTAATGGATCGCGTTTCTCGTGAATTACCATTGCCGCCGTTGATAGAATGGTAATTACATAGATAATCGTTAATACGAGAGAAACGTTACCCAGAATGATGGTCTCCCAAAAATATGCAATGTCCATAATATCGCATTAAACGACAAAAAACATACAAAAAATTTTTGAAAGGTCTATAACATCCTGTTACAATTTTTGTAAAAACCTAACATGGTTTAAAAATCCATGTCCGAAAAAATGAAAGTATAAAAAAACGAATCAATCAAATCTGTACCCAATTATTCAATCAACGTGCTTATTCACGGTAACTTTTAACTCACAAAGCTAGGTCCCGCAATGTGTTAAGAGGCATATAAAAAAGAACGCTTACCGCTGTTTAAGTATCATTATCCCTCCTTTTATGGCCATTTTCTGACCGATTGCTTTCTGTGAAATCGGTTATATTCTGTGCAATTTTCAAAATTTTTATCACTTCGTTCTTCTCGTTGAAAATTGGCGCATAGGTTTCCATAAATGTGTATATCTTGTCATTTATGCTTAATTGGCTTGTTTCCTTCTTTTTCATTCCTCGGCTTAAATCTTCCCAAAAGGATTTATACTCACTGAGCTGCTTTTCGGTCATCACCAAATTATCACTATGGTGTGTACCAACAATCACATCGAGCGTTACATTCATAAGGTTTAGGTAAGCTTCATTGGCGTTTATTATTTTCCCCTTAGTATCATACTCAATCACATAACTCGAGGAGTGAATGGCATTAATAAGGCTCTCCATCTCGGCTGTTTTTCTCGCCGACTCCTCCTGAGTAGCCTGAAGTTCCTCCATATTCTGTCTCATTTCCTCCTCCTGCGAAGCCAGCTCTTCCGATTTATGTTTCGACTCAGCAAGCAGTTGAGCCGTTTTGATATTAATTTTTACTGTTGAAATCGTAGCAGCAATACTCTCCCCGATCCTTTTAACAAATTCAACAACATGGCTTTCGAAGAACTCAAAAGAGGCCAATTCTACAACTCCATACACCTCTTCGTTTAGTTTTAAAGGGACAAGAAGTAGGCATCGAGGATTTTCATCGCCCAAGCCCGAGAAAATTTGTATGTAATCCTTAGGAATATCGGTCATGAATATGACCTCTCCCTCCTGAGCACACCTGCCCACCAAACCCTCCCCTATCTCAATTCTTTTTTCAATGTACTTCCTCCGGTCATAAGCATACGATGCTGCCAATTCGAAATGCAAATCTTCAGCGTTATCATCATTAAACAGGAAAAGAGCTCCGATTTGTGCGCCGATATACTTAACAAGGTTGCTAATCACCTGGTATGAGAATTCTGCAATATTGTCGTTATTCATCCTAAGAATTTCTGCAAATTTTGCTATTCCCAGCGTTGACCAGTTTGTTTGCTCAGCCTCTTTTTTCCTTGCATCCTCGTTCTCCTTCGCCTTAACTAAACTTGCCTGCATGTCGAGCAATGCCAAACCCAAAACATCATCATCGCTAAGTTTTGTATGCTGTATATTAAGATTGCCTTTCCCTATTTCGGAAGCAAAATGTATGGTTTTTGACAATGCGTCAATCAAAGTATTGAGCGAGTGGTTAATATCTTCCATCTCATCGCCAGTTCGTATTTCTGTACTCTTTTCAACATCAATCTTGCCCAACGATAGTTCGCTCAATAAATTCTTGATACTGGCCAGAGGCTTTGTAATACCGTAAGCAATAAATAGAATAACTAATGAAAGGACAGAAAATCCTATCAAGCTAAGAATAATGGCTTTTTTTGAGATTTGCTTTTGTTGTTGCAGAAGAACTTTCGTTGGGGTAAACAGAGCAAATGACCAAGGGGTCTGGCTTTGTCCAATGGGAATGGCAATAAACGTGGCGTAATACTCATTGCTGTTTATAGTGTCAGTATAGACAAATGAAAAGTTTTCGCCATTGAATATTTTTTCGGCTATACCATGCATCCCATTCTCAACAGCATACACATCGCCCAGCACTTTGCCCAAGTATTTCTCATCATGATGCCCGACAATGGTTCCATTATGCGAGAATATAATGGAAAAACTACCTTCAAATGGTTTTATCTTGCTGGTAAAATCTTGATAGAATACAAGCGGAATATCAACACCAAACAATCCCACGAAATTGCCATTCTCCAGCAAGGGAACCGCAGTGCTCGCTTCAAGAATCTGCTCTCCCGATTCACTATAGGTGAACCAATAAGGATCAAGCATGGTTTCTTGTTTTGATTGTTTTACCCCATAATAGCTGGTTCCATATGCTTCACCATCAAGGTTCAGCGTTTCTTCTGTATATTTTATTTCTCCTTCCTCCCGGAAAAAGATGTATCTATTTCTTCCGTATGGCTTTTTGTAGGTACTGTCCATGGCATTAATTTCCCAGTTTCCCCATACCGATAGCAAATTAGGATTGCCTACAGTAACTCCATGTAACATCTTGATAAAAGTACTGGCTCTCTGCTTTTGTGGGATCTTTCGAAAATCATACATGCCATGAACCATAGTCCGTGAAATGTCCATGTCTTTGTTAAGCATTGCGCCCACAATATTGGCATTATCCTTTGCATACAGGTCGGCCTTCTCAAACGCTTCTTGTAGCGATATATCCCTAAGTTTAAATATTAAATAACCAATGCATAACCCGTATGTTACTATGACAATAGCCATTACTGAGAGGAGCAGTTTGCTCCTAATTTTCATCCGTATTTTCATAGATATTACGTATAAATGTTTTGTTTAAAACAAATTCAAATAGTTACGCAATATTAAAATTAGCACAATATTACTTCACCGGTTATTAATAAGAAACTTTAACCTTAACAATGAAAAGAATACGAATACAACAAATCCCTATATCCTGAAAATATAGTTGAAATACTTTTGTCCACATTCATATACTAAAGTTAGATGAATAATAAGACAATAGTCAATATTATGCAATTCTTCAACTTGGCAAAACTGATGAATCGCTGTAATAGTTAATCGCCAAAGCTGATGCCTATTCCTTTCGCTGTTTTTACCAAATCACAACCGGGGTCCACAAAATTAGGTTGTCCTACCGCTTCGCTGAGAGGAACAGCAACAATATTCGGATGCCTGTAGGCCACCATTTGTCCAAATCGTTGTTCGAGAACCATTTCAAATGCTTTAACCCCAAACTGTGTGGCCAATATCCGATCGTAGGCGGTAGGTATTCCACCTCTTTGCAAGTGCCCCAGCACGGTTTCGCGCATATCCGCCTCGAAACCAGCCATTTTTAACTCTTCAGTCAGTTTATGGGCTACTCCGCCAAGGCGCAGATTGGAATATCCAACTTCCTTACTTTCGGCAAAAACTATAGATCCATCCTTAGGCTTTGCTCCTTCGGCAATCACCACTATGGCATTTCCCTTTCCTTTGCTATACCTTGCCTTCAGCCTTTCCAATACTTTGTTTAAATCGTAGGGAATCTCGGGAATGAGGCAAACTTCGGCACCCCCGCCAATGGCAGCGTGTAGGGCAATCCATCCGGCAAACCTCCCCATAACCTCAAGTACAAGCACCCTGTTATGGCTTGCTGCTGTTGTAACCAACTTATCTACCGCCTCGGTTGCAATCTGAACGGCAGTTTGAAAACCGAAAGTAAAGTCTGTAGCCGAAAGGTCATTATCTATGGTTTTTGGAACACCTATGATATTAAGCCCTTTCTCAAAAAGGGCTTGAGAGATTTTCTGCGAGCCATCGCCTCCAATACTAATAACCGCATCAACACCAAGGTATTGCAATTTTCTTATCATCTCATCCGAGCGATCAACAAAATCCCATGAACCATCCTTGTTCTTAATGGGCCAGGCAAAAGGGCCCCCTTTGTTGGTTGAGCCAATGATCGTACCGCCCTGAACGTGTATTCCTGCAACTGCCCGTTCATCGAGTACTCTAATTTCTGTAGGCTCTCTTAAAATGCCATTGAAAGACTCAATGCTTCCAATAACCTCCCAATCAGGCTCCTGTTGAGCTCGTTTCACAATCGCACGAATTACCGCGTTAAGACCTGGGCAATCGCCCCCACCGGTTGCAACCAATACTCTTTTCATAATTAATCAGTTAAATATTGTTTAATAATATGCAGGCCACTTAGTGGGCCTATCACTTTTGGGTTTTCTTTTTAAAAAACTATCTTTACCCAATAAAAATGAATATGCCTTATGGTAAACATTTCATGCTTTAACTAGTACAAATGTACATTTTTTTAATTCACTTTACTCTTTAAAACAGGTTTTGCTTGTAAAACATTCATAGTGAGAATGACCATAGAACGAAAGAGATAATATTCAGTTACTAATTAAAAAAACAAAAAAATGGGGTTCAAACGCACACTATTCACAGTTCGAATTTTTGTATTTGCAGCAACTTTAGCAATAGCACTGAGTTTTTCATCGTGTAAACAGCAACCGCTGGCCGAGGAACCATTTAAGGTTGAGCATGCTGAATGGCTCAATAATGCAACGCTTTACGAAGTAAATATTCGTCAATATACACCAGAGGGAACATTTGCCGCTTTTGAACAGCACCTTCCCCGATTAAAAGAGCTGGGCGTTGATATTCTATGGCTTATGCCAATACATCCCATTGGCGAAGTGGAGAGAAAAGGCACACTGGGAAGTTACTATTCCGTTCAGGATTATATGGGTGTCAATCCTGAGTTTGGCTCCATGGACGATTTTAAGCATTTAGTAAGTCAGGCGCATGATCTTGGGATGAAGGTTATACTCGATTGGGTTGCAAACCACTGCGCTCATGATAATAAGATCGTGGAAGAACATCCCGACTGGGTGGTTAGAGATTCGGCAGGCAATGCCGTTTCGCCTTACGATTGGACAGATGTAGTCCAGCTTAACTATGCAAATAACGAGTTCAGAGATTACATGATTTCTGCTCTGAAGTATTGGATTGAAGAGGCAGGGGTTGATGGATACAGGTGTGATGTGGCATTCATGGTTCCCACTGATTTCTGGAATAAGGTGCGCAAGGAACTGGTCTCCCTTAAACCAATGTTTATGCTTGCCGAAGCGGAGAATGTTGAACTTCAGCAATTTGCTTTTGATGCCGATTACGCATGGGAATTTCACTCGCTAATGAATGAAATTGCCAAGGGCAAAAAAACGGTGATGGATATGGATCGCTACTTTCAGAAAGAGTTGGCCACCTACCCCAAAAATACCATAAAAATGCACTTTACCAGCAACCACGATGAGAATAGCTGGCATGGTACTGAATTTAACAGAATGGGAAAAAGTGTCAAAGCATTTGCGGCATTAACCTTTACCATTCCTGGGATTCCTTTGATTTACAATGGTCAGGAAGTTGCATTCGACAAGCAACTGGAGTTCTTCGAAAAGGATGAGATTAGCTGGACCCCTAATGCTGAATTTACCGATTTTTATAAAGAGCTGATTGAACTCAAAAGAAACAATACAGCTCTGATGGCCGGTGCAAAAGGTGCTGATATGTTTCGCGTAAAAACGAGCAATGATATTAATGTATTTGCCTTCATCCGTGAAAATGAACAGGATAAAGTTTTTGCCATTTTCAATTTTTCGCCATTGGAGCAAATCATCGACTTGGAAGGGGAAGCCTATAAGGGTTCATACACAGAACTTTTTAGCAACGACTCTTTCTCTTTTACAGAAGGTTCAAAAATCACTTTAACTCCTTGGGCTTTTAAAATTTATATAAAAGAAACTCCCTAGGGCATTATGCGGTCTATTTCCAAAGATTTAATAATAGGCTGATTGAACTACCATTATAAAAAATAATGGAAAAAATAGAGTCAATCTTTGGTTGAAATGATAAAAAAATATATTTTTGCAGCGCTTTAATAGGGTATTAATGTTCATTTAACCTTGATTGGAGCATTGGTTCACCTACGGGACTGTTAGTCCTTTTTTTGTTGCACCAAGAATGATTCAGTAGCTCAGCAGGTAGAGCACATCCCTTTTAAGGATGGGGTCCTGGGTTCGAGCCCCAGCTGGATCACAACGACAAAAGGCTGCTTCACAGTGTGAGGCAGCCTTTTGTCTTTGAAATGCTGAGTAATGCTCCTACTAAAATTCTGATTCAATGCATACGTATGGCATTTTAAGCATGCTGAATTCAAAAAGTTCTATCCCCGACTCCTTCATCTCTTCATCATCCTTCTCATAATGCCATTCGACAAACACTCCAATACCCAATTCGGTAAATTCATTGATTTTATGAAGCAGAGTTATTAGATATTTATAGGAAGCTGAATTAAAATACCTGAAAAAGAAAATTACTTTAATATCCTTTTTGTCATCCTTACCGGCTTTGGTCAGGTAACTCTTGTAACTATCAAGCCAATCTATTGCAGGCTGGAAGAATACGGTCACATTCTCTGGATGACATATACCAACTACTTTAAAAATATTTGTTTCGGGATCAAATAATACCTCAGGTGAATCTTTTTTGGCTTTAATACTCAACTTGTGCATGATACTTATGGGTTTGGTAGTGCTTAACTATTATCCACCTTGGGCTTCAAGTTAAAAGGAATAGATAAAAGGTCTGAAAACTCCATCCCTGCCTCTTCCATTTCCACATCATATTTAGGATATCTCCAGGTAACCTCAATCTTTTTTCCGAATTTTTGAATATCCCTTAGCTTAGATAGAATTATTAAGATCATTTTCGATGATGCAGTATTGAAATATTCAAAATCCAAAATAATATTGGTAACGTCATTGGGGTCTTTCAAATAACCCTCAAACCATTCGATAATGGGGTTAAAAAAACCTTTCACATCTTCAGGAAGACATCTGCCCTCAATAATAAAGCGTCCTTTATCTTTATCCAGCGTGACGTTGGGGGTGATTTCTGTTGCTTCTATGGTAAGAGTTGTCATTATGAAGATGCGTGTATTTTAGCTGAAACGATGTAATCCTATTAAATGAAGATAATTAATCATTTAATGGTTGATAGCTAATAAATTCGAACGGAATTTCTAAGATGTCAGCATAGTCAACTCCTGCATCCTGCATGTCTTCATCATCTTCCTGATAATACCAATCAATTATCACTTTATGTCCACCGTCAATTATACCCTTGAAAAGTTCAAATAATTCCAATATCATTTTCGATGAAGCGGTATTGAAATAATCCATCTTCACTTTAAGCCTTGTTTCAGGGTTTGGCGAAGTTGCGTATTCTTCTATCCAACTCAGCACAGGATTATAGAACTCCTTAACATCTTCCGGCAATGATTTTCCGGATATTGAAAAAATGCCGGCTGCTTTATCAAAAAGGATTTCAGGCGTTTCCTGCGTTCCCTTAATGCTTAGAATTTCCATGTTACTGTTGTTAAATTTATTATTGATTAACAAAGAATGTACAATACAATTAACAAATATAATTGCATTAAAATTAATTTACAAATATTGTGGAATTTTTGCTTAATACTTAATGTCAAATGTAAAAAGTTATGCCTCCCAGATAATAATTCCTATAGTTTGCATTACAAACCATTTACCCATTTCTTAATCCTTTCCTCATTCAGCTGGTGTTGATTTTCAAAATCGAGCACCAAGCCAGCCAGAAATTTTCCTCTCAAAGCCCTTGATGCCTCGAAAGTATAGCCCTCAATGCTCGTCTTTCCAATTATTTCAGCTCCCAACGATTCAAACAGGTCGGCCATAATTCCAACAGCATCACCGAAGTTTTCAGGATAACCAACCTGATTCCCGTTACCAAATATGGCCACCTTTTTATTTTTAAAGTTTAAATCCTCTATGGCCGGTACCAATTCATCCCAATTGCGAGGCAGTTCTCCATCAAACCACGTTGATACACCGATGATTAACCTGTCATAATCCATTAACTTTTCAACGGATAGCTCATCAACATTCAGATCTTCAATGCCCTTCATGCTTGCCATGGCCTTTATTTGATTTGCCACCAGAGCAGTCTTTTTTGCGCTATGGCTATAAACTATGGCTGTTTTCATCTGACTCATATATAATAACCTTTCTGTCAATTAATATTCTTTCTAGTACTCTGCCAATTCCAATGCAGCCGCAAATATTTTGTCAACATTGGGCAATATGGCCGCCTCAAGTATCCTATTGAACCCAACCGGAGTAAAGGTGGCTCCTACCCTCTTTACCGGACCGTCAAGATATTCAAAAGCTTCCTCGGCAATGATTGATGCTATTTCGCCTCCAAACCCGGCAAATAGTTTGTCCTCGTGAACCACAAGTGCCTTTCCTGTTTTTTTAACTGTTGCAAGTATTGCTTTCCTATCCAGGGGGATGAGCGATCGAATATCCAACACTTCAGCGCTAATACCCTTTTCAGTCTGTAATCGTTCGGCCACTTCGAGGCACATAGGAGTGGTATTGCCGTAGGTAATCATCGAAATATCGGTACCCAATCTACGTATCCTGGCCTTACCAAAAGGCACCTCAAAGTCATCGGGAATGGATGTAGCCGTTTTAGTAGAATTATATAACGCTTTCGGTTCAAGAAACAGGGTCATTCCCTTCGATCGGATGCTTGTGCGAAGCAAACCCGCTGCATCGTCGGCGAAGGATGGGTACACAATCCTCACCCCAGGGATAGTGGCCAAAGCACTCTCAATGGTTTGCGAATGGTATAATCCTCCACCAATATAGCCCCCACTCGCAAGTCGTATGGTTATGTTGGGAACAAATCTTCCGTTCGACCGCCAATAGTCGTGTGCCGAGTCAACGTATTGTTCCATGGCCGGCCAAAAGTAGTCGGCAAATTCAGCCCCCTCAACCACAAGGCGAATCTTGTCGGAGAATCGGCTCATACCGTTGGCTGTTCCCAATATGAAATCTTCGGCAATGGGGCCATTGAATACCCGTTCCTTCCCAAACTCCTGCTGCATACCCTTGGTAACATTAAAAATACCACCCTTGTCCTTGTGAGCCACATCCTGACCCCAAATATAAGTATCGGGATTATGCCTAAATTCTGCTTTCAGGGTTTCGTTTATTGCCTCTATTAACTTCTTGGGCTCTCCTTGAAAATCATGTACCCCTTCGGGATACTTATTGCTTACGTTTGCATCGGGTAAAACAAAATCATTAATTGAACCCGGATCAGGGTCGGGTGCCGCCATGGCCTTCCGATGTGCTTCTTTCACTTCCGCCTTGACATCGCTTTCAATCTTTTGCAACTCCTCTTCTGTAAAGCGATTGTATCGGATAAGCATACTTCTGAATTTTGCCAAAGGATCTGCATTCAGCACATATTCCAATTCTCCCTTTGCCCGATACAGCTCATGCCTGTCGGAATTGGAATGCGAGTGTATGCGTACACAATTGGCCTGAACAATGGCAGGCATTTGGTTTTTCACAACCCACTCCTTGGCTTCGAACATGGTATTCATGGAATCAAACACATCCTTTCCGTTGCAGTGGAATATTTTCAGATTTTTAAATCCTGAAAAATTGTTGGCTACTTTTCGGTTCGCAGTTTGATCCTCTTTAGGTACCGAAATCCCGTAACCGTTATCCTGAAAAACAAAAATCACGGGTAATTTTTCGTTTGAAGCGCCGTTTATGGCCTCATACACATAACCTTCGGAAACTGATGACTCACCTTGTGAGCTGATTACAACACCGGGGTGGTTGTATTTTTTAAAAGCCCTACCAAGGCCAGCGGCATGTTGGGTATGATTGCCTGTGCAGCTGGAAGTATTATGTATATTCAAATCTGCTTTTGCAAAATGATTACTCATATGCCTTCCACCACTGGAAGGATCGGTTGCCTTTGAAATGCCATTAAGTATTATTTCCTCCGACGTCATCCCGGCAGAAATAACCGTTAGCATATCTCTGTAGTAAGGGAATATGTGGTCTGTTTTTTTATCATAAATCTGGCCTATTGCCAGCTGAATGCCATCGTGCCCGGCATATGGTGCATGATAACTCCAGCCGAGGCTTTGTTTCAGGTAATCAGGGGCTTTTTCGTCAATGGCTCTGCCAAGGGTCATTAAATAGAACCACTTCTGCAGAACCTCTTTGGGTGTTTGTTTAATTCCGAACTTTTTGTCGTTCCTACGAACATACTGCATAGCATTAGTTTTTTAAAAAGGGTTATACCAATTTGTATAGCCCACAAATTCAAAAGTTTAACTTTATATCTCTCTTTTCGTGTCAAATTGTTCCAGATAATCGGCCACTCGCCTTAGGAATGCCCCACCAAGGGCACCATCGATAATTCTATGGTCGTATGAAAGGCTAAGGAACATCTTATGCCTTGGCACAATGATATCGCCATACTCGGTTTCCACTACAGCTGGTTTCTTCTCGATGGTTCCTGTTGCCAATATGGCAACCTGCGGTTGTGATATGATGGGCGTACCCATTACGTTTCTGAATGTACCAAAATTGGTAATGGTAAAAGTGCCATCCTGAATATCGTTTGGCGATAGTGTGTTATTTCTGGCCGATTCAGCCAACTGACTAACTGCCATTGCAATTCCCGGCAGGTTCAATTTGTTAGCCTGGCGCACCACGGGTACGATTAATCCTCCTTCGGGTTTTGCCACGGCAATCCCGATGTTTACACTACCTTTCACTATGATATTATCGCCATCCACGGATGAATTTATCAATGGAAAATCGCCAATGGCCCGTGCGGCGGCATCAATAAAAACAGGCACGTAGGTTAACTTTACCCTGTATTTTTCCATGTACTTTTCCTTCATTGCCTCGCGCCATTTTACTATCGATGTTACATCGGCTTCAACCATGTTGGTTACATGGGGAGATATCTGCTTCGAAGCCACCATGTGCGAGGCAATCAGCTTCCGCATTCTATCCATCTGGATAATCTCATCTCCTGCGCTCAATGATGCTCCAACTTTTACCTTTTCCACATCAGGCTTACTGCCAATTTCGATGTTCTCGCCACCAAACTTTGAATCTCTATTTTTCAGGTAATTAACGACATCATCCTTTCTCACCCTGCCATTTTTACCGGACCCAACAATCTTATCAAGTTCTTCTTCAGCAATGTTCTCATGCTTTGCCATGGTCTTAACCAATGGGCTATAAAAACGGCGCTTCGAAAGGGTTTCTTTACCGCCCGGGTCCGTAATGCTAACAGTATCGGATTTTGCCGGAGTTTGAACTTCTGCTATAGCCGCCTTCGAAGTTTTCTCATCATTTTCCCCGGTCGGTGAGGTATTGATAATAGCTATCACTTTACCCACGGGCACAACCGCATCCTGACTGAACAGTATTTTTTCTACTCTACCCGCAACGGGTGATGGTATTTCTGAATCAACCTTATCGGTAGCAATTTCGAGGAGTACAGTATCCTCCTCAACAATATCTCCTTCTTTAACAAACCATTTGGTAATGGTGGCCTGTTCAATGCTTTCGCCCATTTTGGGCATCTTAATCTCAAACATAACTTTGCAATGCAATTATTTTGAATCATTCTGAATAAAAACAGCGATAAGTTTTCTTTGTTCGAAGATTGAGATTTTTAAGCCATTTGTTTTGATGTTACTCAAGTATCTCTGCTGCCCTTTGAGTTAATGATATATCTTTGTCCTTGTAATCATTTAAAGATGGCTCATTGTAAATCAATATTTTCAACTGCATATCTCCCGCCCGTTTTCTACTTCCATCAACTTTTGCAATGTGAAGAGGTTTTAATTGAAGGGCACGAAATGTATCAGAAACAAACCTATCGGAACAGATGCATTATCTATTCTGCCAATGGGTCCTTACCGTTAACAATACCTGTGGTCAAGCCCAATGGCAACAGAACTTTTATTAAGGATATCAGGATAGACAATTCGGTGAAATGGAAAAAAGAGCATTGGCGGGCCCTTGAGTCAGCCTATACGAATTCTTCATTCTTTGAGTTCATTGCCGATTATCTTGTCGGTTTTTATGAAAAAGATCGCCTTTACCTTTGGGATTTCAACATGGAACTACTAAATACCCTTTTCGATATTTTGGATCTTCAAGTTAACATAGTCGAAACGGATGGTTTCATTAAAGAGTATCCCAATTCCATAAGCGATTTCCGAAATTACATTAGTCCCAAGTTCCCTGAATTCATTAAACAGGCTGAGCAATGCGCTATTCCCTATCATCAGGTTTTTGGCTATAAGTTGGGATTTATACCCAATCTCTCCATTATTGACTTAATCTGCAACTGCGGAATGGAAAGCCTGAATTTATTACGCGGCTAATATCCCGCCGTTATTTCCATTTTCTATATTAATCAGGTGAAAAACACATTGAGCCAATTAACGTTGGCAATCAATCAGCACAATATGAATGGCTCGTTAGAATCGATATCCCAACGTGAGGAAAAATTTATTTTGCGACAAATCCCGTGTAATAACAGGAGAGTCTATATACATGGTGAAGGAATCGTTGTAGAAATATCTTTGGTATGCCCAGTCGATAAAAAATTGTTCGATTCGTAAACCAAAGCCCGCTGATAATACCTTAATATCAGAATTTCCAAAGCTGATATGGCTAGCAAAAGGGCTGCCATATTGAGCATATCCGGCTCTCAGAGCCAATTTTTTCAGCCATACTTCGCCTCCTGCCTTAATATTGTAAGTTTTTGTATAAATTCTCGATATGGCATTATTCTCGTCAGTAAAACGGTATCCATCGCCCCCTTTTATAAATTGAGAAGTACCATAATCCAGATACTCATAATCAAAACTTATTAAACCCAACTCCCCAAAGGTAAGGGCAATAGAGGCAATGGCCCTGGCAGGAGTTTTTATTCTGTAGTCATACAAATTCAATGGCGTGCTGGCTTTAGAGTCAAAATTGTTAAAAAATGACTTCATTGAAGCACGGTAGGTTTCGTTTATACTAAAAAAGGTGGGAGAATGCAGTGCAATACCCAATCGCAATATTTGTATAGGTTTATAAATTGCGCCAATTTTAAAATTTACACCGGATCCCTCAACTACCAAAGTTTGTGTGTAATCGAAACTTTCAAACCTGTCACCGTTTGGCAAAGGGGAATTGTCGCCGAATGCTTCTTCTGAATAGTACTGTTGCTGTCTGTAGTAAATATCCTGAACACCCAGCGTACCACCAATAAACAGTTTGTTGGAAAAATTGGCAGCGAGAGAGAATGCATATTCCCCCACCCCCCCCGAAGATGATAATGATTGGTCTTGATATACCCCTTCACCATCATTAATTGCACGGGTATAAGAGTTTGCTGAACCCGGAACAGTATCTATCAAAAATGTGTTCCACGCCATTACCGCATCCCAAGGGAATAATCCGCCATAGGGATTGTTGTTCTCGTTATCGGTCAAATTAAAATAATTAGTACCCCCGGCTGCGGTTGCGAAATAGTTCATCATTGAGCCGGAAGAATTGGCGCCATTTGCATAAGATTCTTCAAAAAAATCGTGTAAACGATTATACCCCATACCAATATTAACATGAACCAAACCCTTCTCCTCTTCCTTTAACGTTTTAAAGGATGCAACAAATCCCAGGTTGTCAAAAAGTACACGTGTGCGATAATCCTTAGCAGGTTGATTTAAGTACACAGAATTTACCTCCTTATTTTTAATGCTAGTGGTTACAGTAAATTCTGAAGTTCGATATACTCCCAACCCGGCAGGGTTAAAACTAAGCGATGAGAAATCGGCTCCAAGGGCTCCAAAAGCCCCTCCCATGCTAACGAATCGGGCAGTACCCGAATTAAGGGACTGCGATAAACGCAAAGCATCCTGATGGTCTTGCGCCAACACATGCAAGGAGTTTAGCATTATAATTAGAAAGAAGAGTTTTCGAGCCATTGTATGTTTTTGGTGTAATTAAATTAAACGAATTATTTTGCGTATTCGATTGTTAAGCAAAGAGTTGCATCAGTTAATTCATGCGGAATTACGCCAATGCTTAAGCATTACTTAGCAAAAGACTGCAAACTATCTTGTACGTGTACGTGTTCCTCCGGAAGAACTGCCGCCGGAACTACCTGTACTACTTCTTGAACTACTGCCGGAGCTGCTTCCAAAACCACTTCCCGATGACGATGAAGAGCCGGAACTACTAGGCCTTGAATAACTGCTACTCCCTGAATTATTCCTTTCAGAAGAGCTTGGAGAAGATGTTCTGCCTCGATGGGGCGAAGCATATGATTCGGAGGATGAAGGTTTACTTCCTCTTTCAACCGAAGTTCTGGGCTTTCTTTCGCCATCTCCTCTGACAGCCTCAGTTGAAGGATAACCTCTGATTGGTCTGTTAAACTCATTGCTATTCCCCGGTTGTGGACGAGTATAGCTGGGATTATAAGTTCCTCCTGAACCCGTTCTGTTCTGACCATCCCCGGGTTTAACCCTTGTGGGGTTGACATTCAAACTTTCCCGTGAAGGTCGTTTTATTAGGTCGGGATTACGAACAGGCTCCCTGAGTTGTGGTTGATTTTGTCCTCTTTCAGGGTTTGTGTTTGAAGGTTGCCTAACTACAGCCTGACCAATAGGTTTTTTTGTAGGCTCTTGCGAAACAGCACTCAAACTACCGCTTGCAGAGTTATTATTTGAAGCCTGAAGGGTAGGTTGTTTTGTTGAGAGGTAACCGGTAACACTGCCAATACTTGCCCCTTGAGAAGTTCCTATTCCCGTGGGCTCATAGGCAGTATTTCCGGAAACAGGCCTTCTACCATAGTGATAACTCACACCATTCACTTGGAATCCACCATAATATCCGTCCCAAAAACCACTATTATATCCCCACATATAGCTATTCCAGCCATACCATCCGTATCCTCCGTAGTAGTATGGGTTTCCCCAATAGGAATAGTAGGGGTAACCCCAATACGAATAGTAGGGATAACCATAACCAAATCCCCATCCCATGTAGAAACTCCACGGATTGTAGCCCCAATAACCATACCTGTTGTATCGATAGGGCCATAAAAACATGGAGGAAATATAGTTCGGTTCAACCCAAACATGACCTCCATACACTATCACATTGTAAAACGAAGGGTCGTAAACCGAAGCATACCATAAATCGTCGTAGAAATCGGCATAGCTGTTATAACCGCTAAGTCTGGCTTCCTGCCTCCTACGGTATGAATCCTCATACGATGTGGAAAGTAGCCTGTCATACGGATTATCCTTATCATCGGCTTTGTAAACCAATGTATCAATCTTACCGGTTGAGTCGCTTGCAAGGATATCGTAATACCTTTTTTCAAGTTCGGCCAAATCTAAGCCTTGCTTATTTGCCTCTTTTTCGGCGGTAACTGCAACCGCAGGTTCTTCATTATTGCTAACAGAAGGGTTATGGTATATGTCATCACCCTGATGCTTGCTTGCCCTGCTCAGATGCATACTGGTTGAACATCCACTCACTAGAAGGGTTGCGACAGCCAAAGTCAAAATTTTTACTTTTGTTTTCATGATAACCTCCTGATAGATTTTATGTGAATTTCTATTAATATTTCTTTACTTTGCATCTTTGAAAAACACTTGAAAATACTACAAATTTTATACCATTAACAAGCGTATGGCAAAGGAAATAACAAGTAAAAATGAAAACTATTCGCAGTGGTACAACGACATTGTAATTAAAGCCGGATTGGCCGACTACTCTGCCGTTAGGGGCTGTATGGTAATTAAGCCCTATGGCTACGCCATTTGGGAAAAAATTCAAAGGCAACTCGACGCAATGTTTAAGGCCACAGGCCATCAAAATGCCTATTTTCCCCTGTTCATCCCTAAATCGTTTTTTAGTAAGGAGGCCAGCCATGTTGAAGGGTTTGCCAAAGAGTGTGCCATAGTTACCCATTACAGGTTGAAAAATGATCCCAATGGCAATGGCGTAATAGTAGATCCCGAGGCAGAATTGGAAGAGGAGTTGATTGTCAGGCCTACTTCTGAGACCATTATCTGGAACACTTACCGCAACTGGATACAGTCGTACCGCGATTTGCCCATCTTAATCAACCAGTGGGCCAACGTGGTGAGATGGGAAATGCGTACCCGTCTATTTTTACGTACCACTGAATTTTTATGGCAGGAAGGCCATACTGCCCACGAAACGATGGAAGAGGCTGTGGAAGAAACGCTAAAAATGGTACATGTTTACGCTGATTTTGCTGAAAAATGGATGGGCATGCCGGTGCTTATCGGAACCAAATCTGAGGGGGAGCGATTTGCCGGTGCCATAGATACCTACTGCATTGAAGCGTTAATGCAGGATGGAAAAGCGCTCCAGGCCGGAACATCACATTTCCTTGGGCAAAACTTTGCCAAAGCATTCGACGTGAAGTTTGCTACCAAGGACGGTAATATGGACTACGTATGGGCAACATCGTGGGGTGTTTCAACGCGCCTTATGGGCGCACTGGTTATGGCCCACTCCGACGATAATGGGTTGGTTTTGCCACCCAAACTGGCCCCCATCCAGGTAGCCTTTGTGCCCATTTACAAGAATGATGATGAGCTGGCTAAGGTTAGCCAACGAATAGTTGAGTTGAAGGCAATGCTGGATGCCAAAGGAATATCGACCCTATTTGACAACCGTGATACGGTAAAACCCGGTTTCAAATTTGCAGAGTGCGAATTAAAAGGATATCCCATTCGCATTGCCATAGGACCCAAGGATATAGAGAAAGGAACCGCCGAGGTTGCACGTCGGGATACCCTGACAAAAGAATTTGTAAGCCAGGAAAATCTTGTGGAGTACGTGGTGAATTTGCTTGACAACATTCAAGACAATATTTACCGTAAAGCTCTGGAGTTTAGAGAAAAAAACACCTTTTCGGTGGATTCTTATGAGGAGTTTAAAAAGGTGCTTGATGAGAAAGGTGGTTTTGTAATGGCGCATTGGGATGGAACAAGGGAAACCGAAGATTTAATTAAGGAGGAAACCAAAGCTACTATCCGATTAATTCCGAATGATGGTAAAAAAGAAGAGGGTAAATGTATTGTAACAGGTAAACCATCGGCTCAAAGAGTTGTGTTTGCCAGAGCTTATTAGACGAAGTGAGACTGCTGAATGCCCTTATGTTAAGCAATATGCTCTTGCAACCTTGTCAAAAACAACTCTGTTTTTTCACGGAATGGCAGTTCTGAGTTATTTTCATTCTTAGCTATGGCCTTTTGGAATTATTAAGCTATCTTTATAGATGTAAAAACCGTCTCAATAAATCGTTTAAAAAATGAAAAGAATTGCATTAATCATGTCAGCGGTCTCATTGTTTTTCTCGGCCTGCCAACCGCAAAACGAGATACAATCGAAGGTAGATAACTTTATCGAAGTTGACCTCACAGCCGACATCAGCCATCTTTCGGATAAGGAAAAACAAATGCTTCCCCTACTCTTTGAAGCAGCCCAAATTATGGATGACATTTTTTGGCAGCAAGCCTACGGTGATAAACACGCACTAATGGAAAGCATTAAGGATGAAGCTACTAAAAGATTCTTGGAGATTAACTACGGGCCATGGGAAAGGTTGAATAATAACGAACCTTTTATTAGAGGTTACGGCAGCAAGCCCCTGGGAGCTAATTTTTACCCTTTGGACATGAGCAAGGAGGAGTTTGAAGCCTTTGATTCTGATACAAAAAGCAGCCTTTACACAGTTATCGGTCGAAAAGATGATGGCACTCTGGAGTCGGTCCCCTATAGCCAAGCCTACAACGAGCAGCACGAAAAGGCAGCAGAATTACTACTGAAGGCTGCTGAATTGGCAGAAGATGAAGGGCTGAAAAACTACCTTGCTGCACGCTCACAAGCCCTGCTGACAGATGACTACCTGGCAAGCGATTTGGCATGGATGGACATGAAGACCAACAACATTGACTTTGTTATTGGTCCCATCGAAAATTACGAAGATAGGCTTTTTGGCTACAAGGCTGCACATGAGGCATTTATTCTAATAAAAGACCTTGAATGGAGCAGTAAATTGAGTCGCTTTGCCGCCCTCCTACCCGAACTACAGAACAGTCTGCCGGTTAGCCCCGAGTATAAAAAAGAGGTACCAGGAAGCGATAGCGATCTTGGTGTATATGACGTTGTTTTCTATGCAGGCGATTGCAATGCAGGGAGCAAAACCATCGCCATTAACCTACCCAACGATGCCCGGGTACACGTGGAAAAGGGCAGCCGTAAGCTACAGCTGAAAAATACCATGCAATACAAATTCGACAAAATTCTTGTGCCAATCAGCGAATTGATAATTGATGAGGATCAGCGTAAGCACATTACATTCGACGCCTTTTTCGAAAACACCATGTTCCACGAAGTGGCACACGGGCTTGGCATTAAACAGACCATTAATGAAAAGGGAACTGTTCGGGAAGCCCTGAAAGATACCTATAGTGCCATAGAAGAGAATAAGGCCGATATTCTTGGGTTGTACATGGTGACCAAACTATACGAAATGGGAGAATTCCCCGGCAAGGATTTAATGGACAACTATGTAACCTTTATGGCTGGAATATTTCGCTCCGTTCGATTTGGAGCTGCATCGGCACACGGAAAAGCCAACATGATGCGTTTTTACTATTTCCAGGAGCATGACGCCTTTACCCGCAATCCCGAAACGGGAACTTACCGTGTTAATTTCGATAACATGACAAAAGCCATGCATATGCTGGCCTACAGAACCCTCACTATTCAGGGTGACGGTGATTACGAAGCTGCAAAGAAAATGCTTGAAAGCATGGGGTATATTAAAGAAGAATTGCAAAACGATTTGAATCGTATCAATTCATCGAATATTCCTGTGGATATTAGGTTTAAACAGGGCTTGCATATGTTAGGATTGTAAACACAAAAAATTGAAAAGATATGAATCTCAGCTTCAACTTTATTAAATCGGTGTCGAACATTTACGACGAGATGATTGAAAATGGCTTTTCGCTAGTTTACCTCGGTGAATTCAGCCACGGAATTACCAAGATGTTCACCTCAATGGCCGAATCGGACATGGAGAAGCAAAGCGAGGAGCGGTCGGTACAGAGAAAAGTATTCCATGTAATGGTCGAAACTCTTCAGAACATGAACAAGCATTCCGACGAGATTAGGGAAAGGAAAATCGGCAGTGGATTGTTTATCATTGGGAAGAAGTTGGATACCTACTACGTGATTACCTCCAACATGGTAGCCAGAAAGCACAAGGATGCCCTTGAAAAGTCTTTAATCACTGTAAATAATGCCACTCAGGAGGAGCTGAAAGAAATGTATAAAAAACAGATTAAGGAAGGACAACTATCGGAAAAGGGTGGTGCCGGGCTTGGGCTGATTGATATTGCCAGAAAAACAGGGGAAACTCTGGATTACCAATTCCTACAACTTGACGATGAGAACTATTTCTTCATTCTGAAGGTTGAAATCAATGCAAAAAAGTTTGCTAAAGACGCATACTAGAAGCAAACAGAATTTCTTTTAAATATTTATTTTACATACAGCTACTAATTTCAGTAGCTGTATGTTTTTTTACAACGAAGCCATTTATCGCCTGCATCCATTATTAGTATTTTCCAATTACTCCATCTTATTGACATTGGCACTCTTTTTGAAAAAAAAGTGGTTTTTTTTTAATAAATTTTTTTAAAAGATAATAGGGGTAAGCGCATAGTAAAATGTCATAGTAACAAATCAACAAATAATTTGATGACATAAGAATCATCACTAATTAATAACCCTAAAACATAATTATTTAATAATGAAAAAGATTTCTATTGTTTGCATTTTCGTCATTCTGAATTTGAGCCTAAATGCACAAACCATCAGCCAAACTGTTAGGGGAACAGTGATGGACAAACAAACCAAAGTTACCCTCCCCGGTGCCAACGTGCTGTTAACACATCTCGATCCTGTGAAGGGTACATCATCCGATGAAAATGGCAATTTTCGTTTCACCGACGTTCCTGTTGGGCGAATAAGTTTGGTTGTTACATACCTTGGATACCACGAAGTGGTATTGAACAACCTGAACCTTCAGGCTGGAAAAGAGTTGGTATTGAACATCTACCTGGAAGAGATGGCACAGTCCATTGATGAGGTACGAATTGTGCACAATATTGATAAAACCGAACCAACAAACCGCATGGCCACCGTGAGCGCCCGTGGTTTCACAGTGGAAGAAACCGAACGATATGCGGGTAGCCGAAACGACCCGGCCAAGATGGCCGCCAACTATGCCGGTGTTATGGGCGTTGACGATTCGCGAAACGATATTATTATTCGAGGTAACTCTCCTCTTGGTCTCCTGTGGCGATTGGAAGATGTGGACATACCCAACCCCAACCACTGGGGAAATTCTGGTTCAACGGGCGGCCCCGTGAGCATGCTCAACAGCACTCTTTTAGAGAACTCCGATTTCTATACCGGTGCCTTTCCCGCTGAATATGGCAATGCCCTATCGGGAGTATTCGATCTGAAAATGCGCAAAGGAAACAACGAGAAGTACGAATTTTTGGGTCAGGCTGGCTTCAATGGTTTCGAACTTGGTGCCGAAGGCCCCCTCTCCAAAAACAGTGGCTCTTCATTTCTTATCAATTACCGATACTCCACGCTTGGACTTTTTAGTAAACTGGGAATGGATTTCGGTGCTGTGGGAGTACCCGAATACCAGGATTTAGCTTTCAAAGTTGACCTCCCCAACACCAAACTCGGGCATTTATCGCTTTTCGGACTTGGGGGCATCAGCTACATTGAAATTTGGCCCAGCCGAAACCCCGATGGGTTGAACTACTACGGCCCAGATGCCTTGGATATCACCTCTGGAACAAATATGGGAGTGGTAGGCCTCTCATCGTTATATACCATTAACCCTAGAACTTACCTTAAGGTTACATTGGCTGCCATGGGGCAAGATGCATTCACAGAGGGCGATACCCTGAGCGAAGATAAGGTCAGGTTCAGGGTTTATCAGCTACACCAGATTGAGAATAAACTTTCCACTTCAGCCGTACTAAATCACAAGGTTAACGCAAAACATCTGGTGAAAGGCGGTATTAGCAGCAAGTTGATAAGCAGCAACAATCATGATAAGTATTGGGCCGAATGGGCCAATGAATATAGGACACAACTTGATTTCGAGGGCTACTCGTGGCTCATACAGCCCTATATCCAATGGCAATACAAACCCATTGACAATATTGTACTTAATGCAGGATTGCACTATAACCACTATACATTCAACGGCACACATTCCTTAGAGCCTCGTTTGGGTGCCAAATACAACATAACCAACAGGCAATCGGTAAGTTTTGGTTATGGGCTACATAGCCAAATAGCACCGCCATTTGTGTACTACATACAGGAATATCAAGATGACGGTTCCTACATTCGCACCAATACGGAACTCGGCCTAACCAAAGCACATCACCTTGTTGTGGGCTATGATTTGAAAATCAATACATTCACACGAATTAAAATTGAAACATACTACCAAAAGATTTTCGATGCACCGGTAGATGCAAAGGGCTCCAACCCATTCTCCATGTTGAACAACGGGGCCAGCTTCGAATTTAGCATGCCCTCATACTACTTGACCAACAAGGGTACAGGAGAAAATTATGGGATTGAACTCACCCTGGAGCGATTCCTTAACAAGGGCCTTTACTTCCTATTCACCACTTCGCTTTTCGATGCAAAGTACACGGGTAGTGACTCAAAGACCTATAACTCTGCATTTAACAACAACTACGTAATAAATTTGCTTGCCGGCAAGGAGTTCTATTTTGGACGTAGTGCTTCAAAAAGACAGAGTTCTCTTGTCATAGATATTAAGGGAATGTTGGCTGGAGGTAAACGCAAAACACCTTGGGTGGCAGTGTACAACGAAGAGGAAAAGATATACGAACGGGTGTGGGACTACAATAGAGCATACGATGAAAAGATGAAAGACTACATGAAAGCCGATCTCAGAATTATGTATCGGCTCAACAAAAAAGGAGTCACACAGGAATGGGGAATTGACATCTCTAACCTTTTTAATTACAGGAACTTACAAAGTGAAAGATTTAATGAGATTACAGGTGAAACTGCCCCCGTTTATCAAACAAGCATGATGGCCATACCCCATTGGCGAATAATATTCTAGAGCGAATGATAACCCATATCTACTAACTAAATAATTATCAAACCATGAGAAAATTACTGCTAGTTTTTACTCTTCCCATGCTACTCCTTTCATGCGGCAAGGAGTACCAAACCCTTGTCGGGAAAGGAGAGTTGGAATCGGAAACCCGCATATTGGAAGAATTCACGAACGTAAAAAGCACCATCGCTGCTAATATCCAAATTTTTGAAAGTGATGAATATAAAGTGGTTGTGACACTACAAAAAAACTTAATACCCTACCTCGAAACAACTGTTAAGAACGGTGTACTTTCCATTTCATTTGACGGTTACAGCGTTTCCACCAATAAGCCCATCAGCATTGACATCTACACCCCTTCTTTGAACGAATTTACACTCACCGGATCGGGGGATGTAACATCGGAATTACCACTTAGCAACATAAATCTCACGGGTTCAGGGAATTTTAATTGCGTGGGAGAAGTTGATAACTTAAATATCACCCTGTCGGGTTCGGGCAATTTCCATCTGTTCGATATGCTTGCAATCAATGCAGATATTGCCTTAACGGGTTCGGGAAATATCTATGTAACCGTAATTGAGAACCTCAAGGTTACCATTACTGGGTCGGGAAACGTGTATTACAAGGGCAACCCATCCATCAATACATCGATATTGGGTAGCGGCAATGCCATCAATAGCAATTGACAAAGACAGAGTAACAGGAACTATTATGGAAATAAAAAAGGGGGAAGCATACTTCATCATGCTTTCCCCTTTGTGTTTAGTAAGATTTATTAGCCCCGGGTCTAATATTCCTTCACCTCAATCTCTCCCCTAAGTGCCATTAGGGCATTCATGGCTAAGGCTTGCATTTCGTCCTCTCCGGGATAAACGGAAACGGGGGCAATGAACCCCACCATTTCCTTAATGTACTCTACCAAGTAGGGGTTGTGAGCAACCCCTCCTGTCAGTATAATTCCATCCACAGCACCCTTTAGCACAACTGCCATCTGCCCTATCCATTTGGCAATATTATACGACATGGCATCCTGCAGCAGTTTAGCCTTCGAGTCGCCCTCCTTGGCGCTGGTCTCAATTTTATATGCATCGTTAGTTCCAGCGTGGGCCACCAAACCTCCCTTGCCGGTCAACATTTTCTTCACCTCTTCATAATCGACCTCTCCGCTGAAACAGAGCTTAGCCAACTGTCCGGCAGGCACAGTTCCTGCCCGTTCGGGCGAGAATGGGCCTTCGCCATCGAGAGCATTGTTCACATCGATCACCCGGCCTTTGCAATGGGCTCCAACCGATATACCACCACCCAGGTGGGCCACGATCACATTGAGTTCCTCATACTTCTTATCGAGCGTTTTGGCATACTGGCGTGCAATTGCCTTTTGATTCAAAGCATGGAAAATTGAAACCCTTTCGAACTTGGGATGACCGGTAAGGCGAGCAACCTCCTGCATCTCGTCAACAACCACCGGGTCGGCAATGAACGCTTTGGCATACGGCAAGGTAGAGGCAATATCATCAGCTATCAATGCACCCAGGTTGCTGGCGTGTTCGCCGCGTATGCAGTTCATCAAATCGGTCTTCATGCGCGAATTGACGTAGTAAACGCCCGATTCGATTGGCTTTATCAGGCCACCCCTACCAACCACAGCAGTTATTTTGCTAACATCGATTTCGGCCTCCTGTAACTCCTTAAGAATTATCTCACGGCGAAATTCAAACTGGTCAGCAATTCTCCTGTAGTGACTCAACTCTTCTGCGTTGTGACGAATGGTCTTCAAAAATATGGACTTCGTATTGCAGTACACTGCAATCTTGGTGGATGTTGACCCGGGATTTATGGCCAGAATATTAACATCTTCCATCGCTACGATGATTTTAAATTGAGCACTCTATTTCGATGCGTTTGCGGCAAGAGCTATGGAATACATTTTGGATTTAACGCTGTCGCCACGCGATGTAAGCACGCATGGGACTTTTGCCCCTACAACCATTGCCCCCAACTCGCCCTTGGCCAGTTTGGTGCATGCTTTGAAGAATACGTTACCACTCTCGATGTTGGGGAAAAGGATACAGTCGGCATCGCCGGCTACCTCGCCTGTCAACTTTTTAATTTGAGCCGATTCTTTGTCAATGGCCACATCCAATGCCAATGGACCATCAATCAAAGCGTTTTTAATCTGCCCCCTATCCCCCATTTTGGAGATAATGGTTGCGTCCACGCAGGCCGGCATGGCTGTAGAAACCTGCTCTGTTGCCGCCAGAAGGGCAACTTTGGGCTTTTCGATGCCAAGCGAGTGGGCAACATCGACCAGGTAGTTGGTTATGGCAATTTTTTGGCTGATATCCGGTGCCGGAATTATGGCCACATCGCCTACCACCAGCAATTTTGGGTACGTTGGCACCTGTACCACCGTAACGTGCGAAAGCACAGCTTTTGGGGGCATGAGCCCGGTTTCCTTGTTAAGAATGGCACGCATGTACTTGTCGGTACTCACAAGGCCTTTCATCAGCACATTACCCTCACCTTTATTAATTAACTCCACCGCTTTATTGGCAGCTTTCATCTCGTCGTTCTCCTGAACAATTCTAAACTTTGCAGGGTCAATTTTATGCTTGGCACAAACCTCCTTAATGGTTTTTTCGTCCCCCACAAGGGTTGCCTCAACAATTCCCATGTCCACGGCCATGCTAACCGCTTCAATGGTATGGTCATCGTTGGCATAGGCAGCTACCAATCTCTTCTTGGGCTTGCTCTTAAGTACATCGAAGAGCTGATCTAATTTTGTAATCGACATATCCTATTAACTATTAAATGTTTAACAAATTATTATCATTTTACTTCTTATTCATACGGCTAACAATAGAAGCTGTATCGGAGGCAATAACCAGCTCCTCGTTGGTTGTAATGGCCATAACCTTAACCTTGGAGTTGGGTTTGGTTAACATAACATCCTTAGCCCTAACGCCATTATTAGCCTTTTTGTCAAAATCAACACCCATGAATGCCAGGGGTTCGCAAACTTTTTCGCGCAGGCAGAAATCGTTCTCGCCAATGCCACCGGTAAAGATAATCAAATCTACACCCCCCATCGAAGCGGCGTAGGAGCCGATAAACTGTGTAACACGGTAGTTGTACATATCCAAAGCCAGCTTGGCCCTCTCGTGTCCTTCATTGGCAGCAGTCTCCAAATCGCGCATGTCTGACGAAAGACCGGATATACCGGCAACACCGCTCTTCTTATTAATTAAATCACTGATACCCTTAAAGTTGAGATTCTCTCTCTCGGCAATATAGAGCAGTACACCGGGGTCGATACTACCGCAACGGGTACCCATTATCAGTCCATCCACAGGGGTAAAACCCATGGACGTATCAACAGACTTTCCATTTTTGATGGCAGCAATGGAAGCACCATTGCCCAAATGGCACGTTATGATGTTGACCTTATTAAAATCTAAATCGGCTAATTTACAGGCTTTCTTGGCCACGTATTTATGGCTTGTTCCGTGGAATCCATACTTACGAATTTTGAAAGTTTCGTAATACTGATATGGAATTCCATACATAAACACATGCTGAGGCATGGTTTGATGGAAAGAGGTGTCGAAAACTGCCACCTGAGGGATTCCGGGTAGCAGACCCTCCATGGAAAGTATCCCTTTCAGGTTTGCCGGATTGTGCAGTGGTGCCAACTCGATGCATTTTTCGATTTCGATCTTAACCTTTTCGGTTATAAAACTGCTCTCGGTGAAGAATTCGCCCCCATGTGCCACCCGATGTCCCACAGCCTTAATATCGGCCAAACTTTTTATAACACCATGCTTTTTATCAACAAGGGCTTTTAAAATCAGATCTATGCCTACCGTATGGTCGGGAATATCGCGAACCATTTCATAACGCTCTTTTCCCTCAGGTTTATGGGTAAGAATACCATCGGTAATACCAATACGCTCAACGATACCCTTCGCAAGGACCTTTTCCTTTTCGCACATATCAATCACTTGATATTTAATCGAAGAGCTGCCGCAATTTAAAACAAGTACTATCATTTAGGAAATTTTATTTGATTATCAATAGGTTATAGTTAAAAAATGGAATTAACAAACTTAACTAAAAATAGTAAATATTCAATTGTGCTGTGAATTTATTAACAATTATATTCAAATTAGCTTGCAGAATACCCGCCTTGATTTTTATACTTCTCTGAATTACAATGTGTTTTTTTTACATCAACGTGATTAATAACATCTTTTTTATTAGCTATTGGGATATATGGTCAGGATTATATCTTTTAGAAACAAAAATAATAACCCGATAAAATAGCGGTTGTAGAGATTGGAAACGATGCAGGCCTGTTCACTTAAGTGCGTTAGGTATAACTATTCATTATTTTTCTAGTATTGGTAGGGACTCTTTGTTCTTATCTTACCCCTTTAATTGTTCCTCAAAACTTTGTGGCTCATTATTCTTTGGGGCTTTGCCCCAAACCCCACCTACTTTTTGGCATTGCCCCAAAAAGTAGGCAATAAAGCCTTGGGAAAATATGCTTCTTCCCGTAAGTGAAAACGTACAAAATCCGCCTTTTTTGGGCGGGTTTAGCATTTCTTATCTTACATTACCATGTGGTGGTGCAACCTGCTTTCAATAATTCGACCCGGGGGTTAAGCCTAAGCCGAAGGGGGCCACACATTAAATGAGTGGCGGGAAGAATTAATAGCAGGCCGCGTAAGCGGTTTGGCTATAGAAATCCTATCTTTGAGAAAATAATTATTAACAAATTTCTCATTCTTATTTAAAATATGGACTTATACCTTGCACTATACGTTGGTGTTTTTATAAAATGGGTTGTTAGTGGTTTTAAAAATAAATTTAGGAATGAGTTGTATGGAGAAAATGAGTACACTCATTATATAAAAAAATTTCTGTTGACACAGAAAATACTATTTTAGTATTAGCTTTTATAATAGCCCTAGTTGTAGCATTAATCTTCATTATCAATAGCGCATACTTTAGTGTATAACGAATCAACATAAGGATATCCTTCTTCAATGCTTTGCTTCACTCCTTGTGTACAAAACCTCGTCAAGCATATTAAACAAGATATCGCTGTCTTTCATTAAGGTTTGGTTGTAAACTGTTAAGTACCCTTCACCAAAGCAAATCTTTACAGGCTGCCTGTTATCATTAAAAACAATCAAACAGATTATCCTAAAATCACTGTTTATAGGCTCATCTGAAATTTTAAGTTTATTAACCAAGTTAACAAAACTACATATTAATTCTTTATCAGTTAATATAGTATCCTTCAAAACTGGCTTATATTGAAAAATGTCTTCACAGTTGCTAATAGCTTTGTTGGGATTGATTCCTTTGGGCAAATAGGCAACCTTTATGCTTTGAACCTCATTGCAGTTCAAAACCTTGTTTTTTGGAGTACAATTCGGTAAAAGGAGTATACTTACAATAATACAAAGCAACCACATTTTTTTACTCAAAAAACATTTTGTACATATCTTCATTTTACTTCTTTTTAAATGCCTCGGTTTTATCTACATCAACCATTGTTGAAGTTTCCCCCCTTGTTAAAACGGATTTACCTTTGTGATTAGTTCTTGTTGTAAGCTTCCCATTTTTAGTACGGTTCTAAATTACACTATTTAATTCTATTTCCAATGCTTTGTTTTGATGCCCATGGAACTTACGGAGCGTAGCGGTGTGAGCCCCAAAAAGTAGGCAAAAAGGTCTAGGGAAAAATATGCTCCTCCCCGCTCTGATAAAATCCAAGAATCCTAGCCAAAGTAGGATAAACCTCTTTAGCAGAATTCTAAGGATTTTATCATTCACGCCACCGCCGGCTCTCCTCCCGAAAAATCGGGATTACCGGGCTCACGCACTTTTACGTGTGCGGAAAGGGAATAGTGCTGGTCCTACAGGGATTGAGGGTTGTGGGATACGGAGTTGGCCGTTGCTCATTGCTCGTTGCCTTTTGTTGAAAAAACGCCTTAGTGCGGTAAACCTACTCCTTTTTTTTCAATTTTTACATTGATTATTAACCATTTACAACCGCACTATTTGAAAGGGGACGAGTCTGGAAAAATATTAACCCCAAAAAAAGGGGGTGTAGAGATTGGAAACGATGCTTAAATTAACTCCAAACTTTCGCTGGGAAGCCATCCCTTATTGCCGTCGGCAATGCGTATTTCGACCCACTGCCCGAGTGCTTTAGTTATTTCGACCTTTGTTCCCGAATGAAGTATGAATAGGTCCTTACCCGTTTCGCCGGGAGAACTTTTAACAGATACAACCTGTTGAAAGATGATGGCGAAGTTATGCAGGTTTTCGTTGCGTTTTTGCTGCGCGCTAAAAATCATTGCCATAGTGGTAATCAGTAGCACTAATATACCAAAAGCAAAGCTGATTCGTTTGACCCATGCCCTGCGCGCAAACCAGAAAATAAGGGCCAATGAAAGCAGCAGGCCAAAGAAAATAATGCCAATGCGTGCCCATCCATTGGATGTGAACAGGTTTCGAACACCACGGTACCATTTGGTAAGAAAAAAAACCGGCAGGGGCTCAATTCTATCCACCGTATAGGTTCGGGCAAATTCGAGGTTGAAGAGAATATCCTCATCGTTTGGTTTCTGACGGTAAGCACGCTCGTAGCTAAGTATGGCATAGGGTATTTTGCCCAGCTGAAAATAGGCATTACCCAGATTGTAGTAAAGTTCAGCATTGTGATATCCGCTATCCACAAGGGATTGATACAATTCGGCAGCCCTGTCGTAATCGGCCTGAATGTAATGTTCATTAGCCTGATGAAGCAATGAATCGGGTTGCGAACGGGCAATCAGAGCGGATGCAAGAAAACAGATTATGAACGTGGTTGTTAACAGTCTCATGAGGTTTTCATTTATCTCATCAAAATGGGTATTTCAACATTGCTATATTTAAAAAACTACTTTTCGATAACTCCATCCAGTCGGGTAATTAGCGCCAGAGCCCTCTCGTACTGCTCATGCAGCTGATGCTGTTCGCTTGCCGGTGCATAGCGGGCATACTCGCAAAGCGAAACGATGTGGGCAAACTCTTCGGTATCATCAACCGAAACATTGTGTGCCAGAAGAGTATCCCTGGCATTTTCGCTGGTGAGGTTAGCCACAGGAATGCTTAACTTATCCGAAACATATCCCCACAAAGCCTTAAGCAACTCTTCGTAAAACTTCTCGCTATTGGCCTCTCCCAGGTGTCGCTGAGCCTGTTTCAGCCTTTTGCGGGCCATTTTGTTGGCTTTCTTGGTACGCACCAAAGTAGCATTGCCCCTCAACTTAAGCTGATAGCTTATCCAGAAGAATAACCCAATAAATGCAAGGATTGCCAAGATAATGATTACAAAGAATTTTGTACTGCCTAACAGCAATGTATGTACAGTGGCAAGGGTAAAACCTTCGGTTTTAATAAATCGAATATCTTGCCCTATAAAACGTATATCCTCCTTGCCAAAGCTCCCCACCATCTGCATGGTTGACTGTTCGCTGCCATCGGCTTCCACCTTGAGCGATAATGGCTTGGATCTTAGCGTAATATATTTTTCCTGGGTCGGGTCGAAATAGGAGAACTCCAACGTACCCATATCGAAGTTACCCGGTGCCCGAGGGATTGCCACAAACTCAAAGTTTTTCGAACCCGATGCGCCTTGCGATGTGGTATTTATCCTATCGGTGGTTTTGGGGTCGAACACCTCGAAACCGGCAGGGAATGTAAATTTGGGAGTTTCAATAAGGCGAAGATTTCCACTTCCGGCAACCCTTACCTTAAGGTTAATCGCTTCGTTGGTTTTAGCCTCGGTTTTATCCAGCGATGCCTCCAGATTGTAGTGCCCCACGGCTCCGGTAAATGATACAGGGGCATTTGGCGGTAAATCACGGATCTTCAAAACCGTTGGTTTGCTCACCAGCCTTCGGCGAACCGTTTGGTACGTGCCAAAAAACTCATCGAACATGGACTGAGGGCGACCGCCCCGCTGCTGCATGAGGATAACGATTTCGAACGGGTCAACAGGCACGTCGCCTGTCCGCTGTGCGAAAAGCAGGTACTTTTTAAGTACGCCGGAGTTGTAAATTTTCCCGTTTATATTTACCCTTTGGAATTCAACATGGCTTGGGGTTTCCAGATCCTGGCTCCAAAAACCGTTGAATGACGGGAACTTAACCTCATCGAATCCCGAAATATTTTGCCGTGTGTATATTTTAACCGTTGCCAGTATGGGTTGCCCCCTGTAGGCTGTTTGCCTGTCGTACTCGATGGCTACAAAAATATCTTCATCGGAACCTGCCTGCGTGCCTGCCGATACCGGCTGGCGTTGTTGCCTGCTTTGCTGCTGCCCGGCTGCGCCGCTCCGCACCACTTCAATGGTTACGGGTTGGGTTTTATACTCTTTTTTCGATACGGTTACCGTGGCGGGGTCAATAGTCATTTTACCCTCAGCGGTAGCCTCGAGGATGTATGTGTACGAATACTCGTAGGTTTGAGTCATTTGACCGTTGATAATCTGCACACTGCTGCTCGACGAGGTGCTGGGGCCGGCCAGAATGTAGAATCCTTCGAAGGAGGGGGGTCGGAACTCCTGCGGCCTGGCATTGAGCATATAGGTTAGCCTGAATTGCTCTCCCACTGCCACCACGTTGGGTGCGGTTGCTGTAAACTCAACATCCTGAGCCACAGCAAGGCTGACACACGATGCCAAAAAAAGCACTATGGCGATGAACTGTTTTCTATGCATAGCCTAAACTTTACCAATTCTTTTCAACGCGTACCTGTTTCTGCTTAGCCTGTTCGGCCCTCACCCTTTCCTGAACATCCTGTTCCGTATTCTGTATTGCCTCCAGCATCCTTCTGGCATCTTCGGGCGAAATCTGTTGCTCCTGCTGCTCTTGCTTCTGTTGATCCTGTTGTTGCTGCTGATTCTGCTGCTTATCGTCCTGCTTATCCTGCTTGTTGTCTTTCTGCTGATTATTGTCCTGCTTATCATCCTTTTTATCGTCTCCCCCTTCCTGATTCTGCTGTTGCTGTTGCTGTTGCTGCTGTTGTTGCTGCAAAAGCATTCTTTGTGCCTGAGCCAAATTATACTTGGTTTCCATATCCTTGGGGTTGTACCTAAGGGAATGCTTGTATGCCTCCACGCTCTCGCCAAATTTTTGCTGTTTGAAAAGCGTATTACCAAGGTTATGGTAAATCTTTGCCTTATCCTTATCGTTTACCTTTTGATCTGATAAATCGTTGAAAAACTGAGCCGATTCATCAAACTTCTCCTGCTTGTAAAGGGCGTCGCCCAGGTTGAAATTGGCCTTATACGATTCGGGGTTTTGATCGAGCGCAGAGCGGTACGAAACCTCCGCATCAACGAAATTATCCTTTTTGAACTCCTTATTGCCCTCCCTGATGCTTTTCCGCTCCGACTGCCCAAAGGCCAAGCCTACACCGATGGAAAGCAGCAAAATCGATGATGAAATATATCTAACAATCAAACGCATAATCCCATTAAAATTGAATCTAATTCCTGTCATTTTCTTACTCCAAACAGATTTAACCTTTGTAAAAGCCTGTTTTTCCTTTCGAGCATGAATATCTCGATGAACAACAGGAGAAGCGCAACAGCAAAAAGGTACTGAAACTGGTCGTCATACTCGGAATAGACTTTGTCTTTAAATTCAACCCTTTGCATGCGATTTATCTCCTCATACAGCGGCAATAAGCCTATTTGTGTATTTGTAGCCCTTACATACCTTCCACCACCTGTTATTGCAACCTTCGACAGCGTTTCCTCGTCGAGCCGTGTAACCACAACGTTACCGTCTCGATCCTTCAGGAAATCCTGCCTCTCCTTTCCTGTGGGTATGGGTGCTCCCTGCGGCGATCCAATGCCAATGGCATGGATTACTATTCCCTTTTCGGCTGCACGGCGTGCAGCGCCCACCGGATCGTCTTCATGGCTTTCGCCATCGGAGATTACCACAATCACCTTGCTGGTCTCCTCCTGCGGGCTGAATGAATTTGCCGCCAGGCTGATGGCAGAGCCAATGGCCGTTCCCTGTTTTGACACTATACCCGGGTTTATGGATGAAAGGAACATCTTGGCCGAAGTATAGTCGTTGGTAACGGGTAGCTGCACAAAAGCATCGCCTGCAAAGACAATGAGCCCTACCCTATCGTTAGTTAGCTGTTCTACCAGCCGCGAAATGGCCTGTTTGGCCCGTTCCAGCCTGTTAGGCTGAATATCCTGTGCCATCATGCTATTGGATACATCCAGCGCAATGATCAACTCAATACCCTTACGCTTCACCTCGGTGAGTTTGGACCCAAACTGCGGACCTGCCACTCCGAAAATCATGAATGACAATGCTACGAGAAGAAAAACCAGCTTGATCCATCCCCTACGGAACGAGAGTCCGGGCATCAGCTGTTTTATCAATGGCAAATTGCCAAATGCCGACAACTTTCTCTTCTTAATCAGCGATGAAACGAGGTAAATGCCAAACAAAACGGGTATCAGCAATAGCAAATAGAGATATTCCGGATTGGAGAAACGAAACATGGCTTTCTACTTAAAACTCATTATTAAACAATACATCTTACAAATACCGAAATCAACATCCGCCTATGGCAATACCCTTAACCAGGTAGCCCTCAATACGATATCCAAGGCCAATGCAACTATGGCCAAAAAGGCGTAGAGCTGAAACTCTTCCTTCTTCTTGCTAATTTCAGTGACCTCAATTTTAGTTTTTTCCAGCTGATCAATCTGTTCGTAAACCTGCTTAAGCCCTTTCCCGTCGGTGGCCCTGAAGTAATGCCCCCCTGTCATTTGGGCTATTTGCTTCAATACATTCTCATCAATTTCCACCTTCATATCCTGCATTCGAGTGCCAAAGGGTGTTTGCACTGGGTATGGGGCTGTACCCATACTTCCCACACCAACAGTATAAACCCTGATGTTCAACGATTTGGCTATTTCTGCTGCCGTTATGGGGGCAATCTCTCCCCTATTGTTCACCCCGTCGGTCAACAGTATCACCACCTTACTGGTGGCATCGCTATCCTTCAGCCGTGCAACGGCCGTTGCCAAACCCACGCCTATGGCCGTTCCATCCTCAATCAGGCCAAGCTTCACATCCTTAAACTGGTTTACAACGGTACGCAAATCGGTTGTCAACGGGCACATGGTGAAACTTTCGCCTGCAAATACCACGAGGCCAATCCTATCGTTGCGCCTACCCGATACAAACTGAATGGCTATTTCCTTTGCCGCTTCAAGCCTGTCGGGTTTGAAGTCCTGTGCCAGCATGCTACTCGAGACATCCAGCGCAATCATTATATCAATGCCCTCCGTTTCGACCAGTTGTTCCACATTGTGCGACTGGGGACGTGCCAGTACCACAACAATCATTGCAAAAGCGAAAATTTTCAGTGCGAACGGCAAGTGCCTGAGGTAAACGCGCAGCGAGAACGGAGCCTTGCCAACACCCATCAGGGTTGACATCTGCATGCTTGCCGAGGTATCCTTTTGCTTGTAGATGTACCATGCCACGATGGGTACAATCAAAACCATCAGGTAAAGCAGCTTTGGGTTTGCAAATGCCATATTACTCATCATGTTCGGACTGTTTTTCAGGTTCAACTACGGGGTTTTCACCCTCAGACTGCACTGCTTCCTGCTCCTGCATTACTTCATCTTGCACTTGTTCCTGTTCCTGCTCCACCTCCTCCTCTTCAACCTTAGTTTCGTTTACAAACCGAAAACCGAAGTTAAGGCACTCCTCATTCTCGGCCATATCGGGTTTAAATCGTGCAAACTTCACCATGTCGGCCAGAGTCATCTTCTCGTCTAACGATTCCAGCAAATTGCTGTTAACAATGCCATTATTCTTCAAATCCCTTATGGTTTCAAAGGTTGTTTGCTCCATGGCCGAAACGCCAAACCGCCCATCTATGTAAAAACGGATCACATCAATGAGTACCGTATAGTAATGCTTGGGGTTATCAGTTTGCCACAATTTCTGATCTTTTATCATTTCCAACTGACGAAGCGCAATAATATGCGGAGGCTCGGTACGCTTGGCTGGGAAGAAAACGGGTTCGCCTTTTTTCCGTTTTTTGAAATAGTAAATCAACAAAGCTATAATGGCTGCTGCAAGCAGTACAAGTCCGGACCACTTTGCAATCTCGGCAAAAGTAACTGGTACCGAATAGGGCATTTTAATATCGTAAATGGGTGCCTTGGTAGTATCGGGAGGCAGGGTATTGACCCTTAACCAGAGTGGCGAAGTAAGTGCAGTATCAACCTTTGCCCCATCGGTAAATGGCAAAAGGATCCGGGGAATGCGGTAATCGCCCTCCTCAAACGAAGTGAGGTTGAGCCTGTAAGTCAACTCCTTATCGCCATTACGCTTAATAAGCGTATCGATAACAGGCGGTCCCAACACCTCAATGCCTTTGATAAGCGTATCGGCATAATTGGGAAAATAGATATCGTATGTTCCGGGCAGGGAAGCCTTGATGTTCAATTCCACATGATCGCCAATGAGAATGGTATCGCCGGTGAGGGTGGCCTGAAATGCGAAAGCAGGTTGCTGGGCAAATGATTCATCCCTGACAAATAGAGTAAACAGAAGAAGAAATAAAAATGCCAAACGCCTGAATGCAGAACAGATGGAACTTACATGCTTTTCCGGTGTATGCGATTCGATAAAAATATATATGGGCTTAGACTTCATCTTGTAAAACATTATGCACGTTGCTTAAAGAGCTTTATCAGCGGCTTAACGTAATCCTCGTCTGTTGCAATGGGCACCCAATCGACATTGCATCGGGTGAATGTTTGCTTCAACGACACCTCCGTATCGGCCCACCATTGGGAGTAGGCGCTGCGAAGGGCAGGGTCAGAGGTATCGACCCATGCATGGTTACCGCTTTCGGCATCCCTCATTTTCATCAACCCTATGGATGGCAGCTCTACCTCTCTTGGATCGTATATTCGGATGGCCACCACATCGTGCTTGTTGGCCGCAATGGAGAGAGCGCTGGTAAAGCGTGGGTCCACAGAATCCGGATTGAAATCCATGAAATCGCTGAGTATAAACGTAGTACAACGTTTCTTCAGAGCATTGGTAAGGTACCTTAACGCTTCAGCGAGATTTGTTCCCTCGCTTTGCGGGGTAAAATTTATCAACTCCCTGATGATGTGAAGTATATGGGTACGCCCCTTTTTGGGAGGGATAAACTTTTCAATCCTGTCGCTGAATAGCAGCACGCCAATCTTGTCGTTATTCTGTATGGCCGAAAATGCAAGGACAGCGGCAATCTCCGTTGCCAGATTTTTTTTCAACAGGTTGGTTGTTCCGAACATACGTGAACCGCTGACATCAACCAGCACCATAACCGTAAGCTCGCGTTCCTCCTCAAAAATCTTCACATAGGGCTGATTGAACCGGGCTGTAACGTTCCAGTCGATATTACGAATGTCATCACCATACTGGTAATCGCGTACTTCGCTGAATGCCATTCCTCTACCCTTGAACGCACTGTGATATTGCCCTGCAAAGATTTGACGCGATAAACCCCGCGTTTTTATTTCAATCTTTCTAACCCTTTTAAGTAAATCCGATGCTTCCACTTTCAAAACAATTACTTCTTGATTCTGGTGAGTACCGTAATGTACCACTCCTCCTTAACGAGTTCAATGGAATACTTCTGACCATCCTTCTCCTCTTCCCATACCGTGCCCTTTTGTTTTCCGTACCTGGCATTCATCTCATCGCGCAGCATATTGAATAGCCACATGTTATACATCCTCGAAACCGCAGTACAGTAACCCTCGGCATTCAACTTGAAAATCAGGGTTTGCTCCTCGAAAGAGTTCTCGAATTTGATAAAACTCCTATCCAAATTATTGACCTCGGTAATAAATATAAAGCCTTTCAACTCCTGCTTTACCCTATCCCTAATCTCATCCTTGTGCAAGCCGATATAGTTCTGTCCCCGGCCGCTAAAACCGGCAATCAGCAAAAGGGCAAAAATGGTATTTCGGACCAGAAGAAACATCTGCTACGGTACTTCTATTGTGTTCAGTATCTCAGTTACAACATCTTCTGTTGTAATATTCTCTGCTTCTGCCTCGTAAGTCAGGCCAATGCGATGGCGAAGCACGTCGTGACAAACCGAACGGATATCCTCGGGAATAACGTAGCCCCTGCGCTTTATGAATGCAAATGCCTTGGCTGCCAACGACAGGTTGATACTGGCCCTTGGCGAAGCGCCATAGGCAATCATATTCTCAAATTTTTCGAGCTTATAATCCTTGGGATAGCGAGTGGCGAAAACGATATCCAGAATATACTTTTCAATCTTTTCATCCATGTACACCTCGCGCACCACCGAGCGAGCCTTAATGATATCCTCAGGTTTAATCACCCTATCTGCTTTTGGGAAGGTCGAAGCCACATTCTGGCGAATGATGAGCTTCTCCTCCTCGACCCTCGGGTAGGTAATCTTAACCTTGAGCATAAATCGGTCAACCTGTGCCTCAGGTAGCGGGTATGTTCCCTCCTGCTCAATGGGGTTTTGCGTGGCCATAACCAGAAACGGCGATGGCAGTTTAAAAGTCTCGTCACCAATGGTTACCTGGCGTTCCTGCATGGCTTCCAACAATGCGCTTTGCACTTTTGCGGGAGCACGGTTAATCTCATCGGCAAGCACAAAGTTGGTGAATATGGGCCCCTTCTTCACATGGAATTCCTCCTTCTTCTGGCTGTAAACCATTGTACCGATCAGGTCGGCAGGGAGCAAATCGGGGGTAAACTGAATTCGGGCAAAGCTGGCATCGATGGTATTGGCAAGAGTATTAATGGCCAATGTTTTGGCCAGCCCCGGAACGCCCTCAAGCAGAATGTGGCCATCGGCCAACAGTCCGATGAGCAGCGATTCCACCAGATGTTTCTGCCCAACGATAACCTTACCCATCTCCATATTGATAATATCAACAAACGAACTCTCGAGCCGAATTCGTTCGTTTAACTCCTTGATATTAATAGTTGTAACTTCGTTCATCCTGATTACAATTTATAAATGAAACAAACTCTTAATTCGATTGCAAATTTGCAGATTTATCGGGCATTTCAGCGTTAAAAAGCGTTAAAAAGTTTTAATCACTCTCACCCTACATGTTAACATCAACTACAGAATCCGAAGATTTAAAACACGGACGTTTTCATGTTGCTTAAAGCATACGATAACAATCTGCCGGAGGGGGGAACCGACCTGCTATACATACAGGAATTGTTAGGGACAAGAATTCCAAAACCACAGAACTATATACCCATGTATCAGCCAAGAACTTACAAAATATCCAGTCGCCATTTGATACGTTGTAAAAATATTACTACCTTGCGAAATATTTTATACCAAAAGCTATACATATACGCCCAAATATGGTAGGCTTTGTATAGTTTTATTATACATATAAGCGAGTTGGCAGCAAGCGTAAAGGACAACACAACAACGAACAGACGACTAAAAACAGAGAAAAAATAAACCATTTTAACAAGTGACAAAAGATATAGAAACAACATTACAAACGGACAACGAGTAAGCCGACACTCATTGCCGACCTTGTGTTTTTTATTTTTTTTCCACCCACATTTTTTAAACAATTTTAGCCAGCCCGCATTGGCACATTGGCTTTTGCCCCCACCTGTAAAGCCACTCCTTCGGCAAAAGCCAAAGAGTCAATTTTTCCCACCCGCCAATGACACTTTTGGGCTTAGAAAAACTATCTTTACCGACATTAAAATAAATTGTAAAATCAACATAAGACGACTATAAATGGCAATCAAAAAATCTGAATTATACAGCTCGCTTTGGGCAAGTTGTGACGAATTGAGAGGAAGCATGGACGCCAGCCAATACAAAGATTATGTATTGGTTTTGTTGTTTATGAAATACGTTTCTGACAAGAAAGACCCCTTGGTGGAATTGAAAGAGGGAACAACTTTCTATGACATGCTTAAGCACCGAGGTAAATCAGACATTGGCGATCAGATTAACAAAATTATTGGTGAGTTTGCCAAAAACAATAACCTCACCGGTATTATTACCGAAGCCGATTTTAATGATGATGCCAAACTGGGAACGGGTAAGGATAAAGTGGACAGGCTGACCAACCTGCTTAATATCTTCAACAATGAAGAACTCAACTTCTCCGGCAATCGGGCTGATGGTGACGACCTGCTGGGTGATGCATACGAATACCTGATGAAAAACTTTGCCACCGAAAGCGGAAAAAGCAAAGGACAGTTTTATACTCCTTCAGAAGTATCACGTATCATGGCGCAGGTAATCGGCATTAACAGATCCAAAAGCCAGGATGAAACCATTTATGACCCTACCTGCGGTTCGGGTTCTTTACTTTTGAAAGCAGCTGATGTCGCTCCACACGGCATCACCATATACGGACAGGAAAACGACAACGCCACCCGTGCATTGGCGGTAATGAATATGTGGCTGCACAATTTTGCCGATGCCGAAATCAAACAAGGTAACACACTGTCATCACCCGAATTTTTAAATGATGAAACGGGCGAATTGAAACAGTTTGACTATGCCGTTGCCAATCCGCCATTCAGCTACAAAGCCTGGATGAACGGTATTGATCCGGAACATGATATTTATAAACGATTTGAGGGTTACGATGCTATCCCGCCAAAAAAGAATGGTGACTTTGCTTTTCTGCTGCACCTGATTAAATCCTTGAAATCAAAAGGCAAAGCGTGTATCGTATTGCCCTTGGGTGTGTTGTTTCGGGGTAATGCAGAAGCCGAAATCCGCAAGCAGATTATTAAAAAGGGTTATATCAAAGCCATTATTGGTTTGCCGCCCAACTTGTTTTACGGAACAGGCATAGCCGCTTCGCTGCTTGTGCTGGACAAGGAAGATGCCGACAAGCGGACACACATTTTTATGATTGATGCCAGCAAGGGCTTTAAGAAAGACGGCAACAAAAACCGACTTCGTGAGCAGGATATTCACAAGATTGTGGATACATTCAATACGCTGAATGAAAGCGACCCAAAATATGCCCGATTGGTTCCGATTTCGGAAATAGCCGACCCGAAGAACGATTACAACCTGAACATTCCCCGCTACATTGACAGCCAGGAAGCGGAAGACATTCAAGACATTGAAGCTCATTTGTTGGGTGGAATTCCAAAAAGAGATATTGAGGCACTGGAAAATTACTGGAAAGTGTATCCAACACTAAAAGCAGGTTTGTTCAAAGCCATAGACAAACGCCCCGATTTTTACGAACTGATTATTGCCGGTGAAGAAATCAAAAACACGATTTTCAATCATCCTGAGTTTACCGCCTTTGGCAAGCAAATGGAACAGGTATTTTCAACATGGAAAACAGAAACCATTGCATATACCAAAGCATTGGACAAAGGACTAAGACCAAAGCATGAAATACACATCATTTCGGAAAACCTGCTGAAACATTATACCCCACGTGTACAGACGCAATATTTTGCGTCTCTATATGACAAATACGCCATGTATCAGCATTTGATGGATTATTGGAGCCCTGACGGTAACGATGAAGCCATGCAGGACGACTTTTACGAAATTGCCGCAGAGGGTTGGGCAGCAGGAAATGAAGTAAAACGCAAAGAGAAGAAAACCAAAAAAGGCGATAAGGAAATTGTAAAAGAAGTGGCAGGTATTGAAGGATTGGAAGGCAGATTGATACCGCCTGCCTTGATGATACAGGAATATTTTGCCACAGAGCAAAAAGCCATTGAAGAGCTGGAAGCCAAAGCAGAAACCCTGAACGCCAACATGGAAGAAATGCGCGAGGAACACGGAGGCGAAGAAGGTTTGCTAAGCAATACCATAGACGACAAAGGCAAAATAAGCAAAGCCAATTTGGGCAAAGCCATTAAAGAGTTGGGCAAACGAAACGAAGAAAACGCAGAAGAGTTTGACATGCTGGCTGCCTACAAAAAGCTGATGGACGAAGAAGCCGACACTCAAACCAAAATAAAAGCCGCCAAAGCCGAACTGGAAAAGAAAGTAATTGCCCAATATCCTAAACTCACCATTGATGAAATAAAAACCATAGTGGTAGAAAAAAAGTGGATGACCAACATAGAGCAACGCATACGCACCGAGATGGACAACATCAGCCACCGCTTAACGCAACGCATTAAAGAGCTGGCAGAACGCTACGAAAACCCAATGCCAAAACTTACTAACGAGGTGGCGGCACTGACAAGCAAAGTGGAAGCCCACCTGCAAGCCATGGGCTTTGATATAAATCCTAAAATCAATTAATCCTAAAAATCATAATGCAGACAATGGAAAAAGGATTTAAAAATACAGAGGTGGGAGTGATTCCGGAAGATTGGGAGGTAAAATTATTTAATGAATTTGCTAGTATAAATGGTCGCGTTGGTTGGAAAGGATATACAAAAAGAGACTTAAGACAATCAGGTCCCTATGCAATTGGTGCTAAACATATTGATAAATCGAATAGACTTGATTTGTCAGAACCAACACACCTTACAAGGGAAAAATATCTTGAATCGCCTGAAATAATGGTATACATAGATGATATACTTATTGTGCAAAGAGGGTCAATTGGAAAGGTTGTACTTATTGACAAGGAAATTGGTGAAGCAACAATAAATCCAAGTATGGTAATTTTAAGATTATGGGAAAATTTACCATCCTATGTGTTTTATTATTTAATCTCTTTTGATGGTCAACGCCAAACAGTTTTTGACACTTCTTCTACGGGAGTTCCCATGATTACTCAAAAACAAATAGCTAATTTTAAAATCCCCCTTCCCCCCACCAAAGCCGAGCAAACCGCCATTGCCACCGCCTTAAACGATGCCGATGCCCTTATTCAAAAATTAGAACAACTCATTGCCAAAAAACGCCTAATCAAAACTGGGGCTATGCAGGAGTTGCTCAAACCAAAAGAGGGGTGGGAAGTGAAGAAGTTGGGGGAGGTGGCTGATATAGTAGGAGGTGGAACACCAAGCACCTTTAATTCAAGCTTTTGGAATGGTGACATAAACTGGTTTACACCATCAGAAATTGGAGATAGTAAATATTCTTTTGAAAGTTCAAGGAAAATCACAAATGAAGGCTTGAAGAATAGTTCTGCTAGACTACTTCCTGTTGGAACAATTCTGCTAACAAGTCGTGCAAGTATTGGTGATGCAAGTATTTTAATGATTGAAAGCTGCACAAACCAAGGTTTTCAATCTCTTGTTGTGAAAGAGGAAAACAGCAACGAATTTCTTTATTATTTAATCTTGACCTTGAAACAGGTAATACTTCAAAATGCAAGTGGTAGCACCTTTTTAGAAATCAGTCCAACCAAGTTAAAGTCAATTGAAATTATAATTCCAAAATCAGTAGAACAAACCCGCATTGCCCAAATCCTTTCCGATATGGACAATGAAATAGCGGCATTGGAAAAACAATTGGAAAAATATAAAATGATAAAACAGGGCATGATGCAGGTGTTGTTGACGGGGAAAATACGTCTGGATTATGATTTGTAGGATTTCAGGATGGTAGGATAGAAAATCCTAAAATCATCTAATCCTAAAAATCCAAATTCTGACAATTAAAATAAAAATACGTCTAGACTATGATTTGTAGGATTTCAGGATGGTAGGATAAATAATCCTAAAATCATCTAATCCTAAAAATCCAAATTCTGACAATAAAAATAAAAGAATGAAATACGAAACATTAACGCATAAAATTATCGGCTGTGCCATGAAAGTTCATTCCACATTAGGTAATGGATTTCAAGAGGTTATTTACCAACGGGCATTAGCTATTGAAATGAGCAAACAAGGCTTAGGTTATCAAAGAGAAATGGAGATGACTATTTTTTATGAAGGCGAAGATATTGGCACAAGAAGGGTAGATTTCTTTGTAGAAGATAGCATAATGGTAGAATTAAAAGCACTGATAAAATTGGAAGATGTTCATCTTGCACAGGCAATGAATTATTGCCAGGCATATAATCTGCCTGTTGGTTTGCTGATTAATTTTGGGAGTAAAAGTTTAGAATTTAAAAGAGTGTATAATGTCAACCACCCGGAAAATAAGGAGTATAAAACAAAAATCCTGAAATCACCTAATCCTAAAAATCCAAATTCTGACAAATGAGCACAGTAGGTAAATTAGAACGGACAACCCAAAAGCGTGTGGTGGCTCTGATGCAAAACGAATTGCATTATGAATATCTCGGCAATTGGGAAAAACGGGACAACAACAGCAATGTGGAAGAAGAAATTTTGGAAACATGTCTGTTGCAACGCTACGACCAAAACCTGGTAGATAAAGCCATTTACGAATTTACCAAAGCCGCAGGCGATCAAAGCAAATCGCTGTATGATGTAAACAAAGAAGTGTATTCATTGCTTCGCTATGGCGTAACGGTTCAACCTGAAATCGGGCAAAACAAAAAAACAGTTTGGTTGATAGACTGGAAAAATCCGCTTGCCAATCATTTTGCCATTGCCGAAGAAGTGACCATAAAAGGCATACACAAAAAACGCCCCGACATTGTGCTGTATGTAAACGGCATTGCCTTGGGTGTTTTGGAATTGAAACGCAGCACGGTTTCCATTTCAGAAGGTATTCGCCAAAACTTAGACAATCAAAAACATCTTTTCATTAAGCCGTTTTTCAGCACCATTCAGTATGTAATGGCAGGCAACGATGTGGAAGGTTTGGCTTATGGAGCCATTGAAACCAAAGAGAAATACTTTTTGAAATGGAAAGAAGTTACCGAAGAAACAGGCAAAGAATTTCCGCATCTGCTGGAAATAACCAAACCCATTCGGGATAAAGCAGCCCAGTATGATTATCCTTTAGACAGAAACATCATTGAACTGCTGAACAAAGAGCGCTTCATTGAATTGCTGCACGATTTTATTGTGTATGACCGTGGCATCAAAAAGCTATGCCGACCCAATCAGTATTTCGGCATCAAATCGGCACAGGATTTTGTAAACCGAAAAGAAGGCGGTATTATCTGGCACACACAGGGCAGCGGCAAGAGTTTAACCATGGTGTGGCTTACCAAATGGATAAGAGAATATAATCCCAATGCACGGGTGCTTATCATCACCGATCGCGAGGAATTGGACGAGCAGATTGAAAAGGTTTATAAAGGCGTTCAGGAAGATATTTACCGCACCAAAAGCGGCAGGGATTTATTGCAACAACTCAACGACACTTCGCCCTGGCTGATGTGTTCGCTCATTCACAAGTTTGGCGGCAAAGACAAGGGCGAAGAAGCCACCGATGAAGATGTAGCAAAATACTTGCAGGAACTCCGCAGCAGCATTCCTTCTGACTTTAAAGCCAAAGGCGATATTTATGTGTTTGTGGACGAGTGTCACCGGACACAATCGGGTAAGCTGCATGAAGCCATGAAGCAATTTATTCCCGATGCTTTGTTTATCGGTTTCACCGGAACGCCATTGTTAAAAAGCGACAAGCAAACCAGTTTGGAAGTTTTTGGCAGATACATTCACACCTACAAATTCAATGAAGCCGTTGCTGACAAGGTGGTATTGGATTTACGGTACGAAGCGAGAGACATTGAGCAAAATATCACATCATCCGATAGAATTGACGAATGGTTTGAGCTCAAAACAAAAGGGCTGACCGACTTTGCCAAAGCCGAACTGAAGCAGCGTTGGGGAACCATAAAAAAAGTGTTCAGCAGCAAATCGCGATTGGAAAAAATCGTTATGGACATCATGCTGGATATGGAGCGTAAGGAACGACTGCAAAACGGCAGAGGAAACGCCCTGCTGGTTTCGGATAGTATTTACAATGCTTGCCGTTATTATGAATTGTTTCAAAACGCAGGGTTGAAGAATTGTGCCATTGTAACATCGTTCGTGCCAACACATGCCGATATAAAAGGTGAAGAAACAGGAGAAGGATATACCGAGAAATTACAACGTTTTGAGATATACCAGAAAATGCTTTCAGCATATTTCAATGAGCCGGAAGAAGAAGCTCTGAAGAAAGTGGAGCAGTTTGAAACCGAAGTGAAAAAGAAATTTGTGGAAGAACCGGCACAAATGAAACTGCTGATTGTGGTAAACAAACTGCTTACAGGCTTTGATGCTCCGAGTGCCACCTATTTATACATAGACAAAAAGCTAAGAGATCACGGGCTTTTCCAAGCCGTATGCCGTGTAAACCGTTTGGATGGTGATGATAAAGATTACGGCTACATCATTGACTACATGGACTTGTTCAAAAGTTTGGAACAAGCATTTAATGATTACACTTCCGAAGCATTTAGCGGTTACGAGAAGAAAGATATTGACGGACTTTTGAAAAACCGTTTGCAGAAAGGCAAAGAGCGTTTGGACGAAGCATTGGAAGCTATCAAGGCATTGGTTGAACCCGTTGAGCCACCCAAAGGAACACTTGAGCATATTCGTTATTTCTGCGGAACAAACACCGAAAATCCTGACGAATTAAAAGACACCGAACCAAGACGTGTTGCCCTATACAAACTCACCATTGCACTCATTCGGGCTTATGCCAACATAGCCGATGAAATGAAAGAAGCAGGTTACACCGAAAAAGAAATTGAAGAAATAAAGGCAGACATCAAGCATTTTGAAAATGTTCGCATAGAAATTCAGTTAGCCAGTGGCGACTATATTGATTTGAAGCAATACGAGCCGGCCATGCGGCACTTGATAGATAGCTACATTGGAGCAGAGGAAAGCCGTATGCTTGCCAACTTTGATGATATGAGTTTGGTGGAATTGTTGGTTGAAAAAGGAAAAGAAGCCATAAAAGATATTCCCGACAGCATTAAGAACAACCCTGATGCAATGGCAGAAGCCATTGAAAACAATTTGCGGAAAGTAATCATTGAAGAAAGCCCGACAAACCCCATGTATTACGAGAAGATGAGTGTGCTTTTGGATGAACTTATAAAAAGGAGAAAAGAAGCAACATTAGAATATGAAAAGTATTTGGAAGAGATCATTGCTCTTTCAGGAAAGGTTAAAAAGCCGGATACAACATCTGACTACCCTTCTACCATTAACACGGCAGCAAAAAGAGCATTGTTCGACAACTTGGGCAGAAATGAACCTTTGGCAAATGAATTAGACCTTAAAATTCTGACAACAAAGAAAGACGGATGGCGAGACAATATTCAGAAATCAAAGGCAGTAAGAAACGCTATCAAAGATGTTTTGAAAGATCACCAAATTGAGGATGACAACGAAGTGCATCGCATTTTTGACCTGGTTAAAAATCAACGGGAATATTAATGGAGCAAATTACAATCGGCAATATCAAAATTGATGTAGTTCGCAAAGAAATAAAGAACATACATCTGGCTGTTTACCCACCAACAGGCAGGGTTCGTATTGCTGCACCATTAAATGTAAATGAAGATGCTATCCGACTTTTTGCGATTTCTAAACTTGGTTGGATAAAGAAAAACCAACGCAAGTTTGAAGGGCAGGAACGTATTGCACCCAGAGAATATAAAGAACGGGAAAGCCACTACTTTCAGGGCAGACGGTATTTGCTCAACATCGTTGAGACAGACAAGACACAGAAAGTAGTTTTGAAAAACAAGAAGTTCATTGAACTGCACATCAAGCCCGGCACATCAACAGCCAAACGACACGAAATCCTGACCGAATGGTATCGGATTGAACTCAAAAAACAAATCCCTGCAATCATTGACAAATGGGAGAAAATATTGAACGTAAAAGTTGACGACTGGCAAGTAAAGCAAATGAAAACAAAATGGGGTTCGTGCAACATTGAAAAGAAACGGATTTGGCTCAACCTTGAATTGGCCAAGAAACCCGAACATTGTTTGGAATACATCATCGTTCATGAAATGGTGCATCTATTAGAAAGACATCATAACGACAGATTTTTGTATTACATGGACACACATCTACCTAACTGGAGACAGTTAAAAACTGAATTGAATAAATTACCTGTAAGTCATGCAGATTGGAGTTACTGAAATAAAGTCTACGATAAAAGCAAGCACATTTTCAAGCCGAACAAGCCCAAGCACAGACCAAAGCTTGCAAAAGAGCTTGCTTTCTCCACCCAATGAAAAATTGTTTTAAAAATATTTCCCGACCCTTCAAAAAAATAAAAAACACCACACACAACCCGACAGACAATGACACGAAAACTCAACAATGACAATAGCTTACAGACACGGATGACAGAACACCAGCTGCCAACAAGCGGTTTGAACGCAAGGCGGGCAAATCGCTTCTATTGAACATTTTCGGTAAGAAAAAAGTAATATCTTCGCATCAATCCCGCACATGCGGGATCAGTTAAATCCGCCCTGCGTCAAGCCGCCAAAACGTTATCAGCAACAATGCTTCTAAAATGAAGACTCAGTTGGATTCTGTTTTTTAAAAATTACCTGCAAAAATTTTGGGTTAAAATATTTTTATCATGCATTAAATTGTATTTTTGATTTTTAGTCAAGTTGAATTATGTTAAGTTAAAAAAATAAAAGGATGGAAACATCGTCTAACAAGAGCAAAGGAGAGGCAAAGGAAAGCCTCAGTATTCCAAAATCTATCTCAAAGCATTTAACGCCTAACAAAATCTGCACTATAATGAGTATAGTTGCAGTTATAGGCTTAATTATCAGCCTTTCAATAGGCAGCGGCATTCCTGCCATGCTTTTTTTACTACCATCAGCCATTTACCAGGTTATACGAACTGCCGGCGTGAGTACTAAATCAGCTTCAATTGTTTTACTTGTTTCATTAGCTATAGAGTTGTTTCTGATCATTTTCAACATTCAATTTGATCTTGGCCAATACCTTGGACAGGATACACTTTTAATTGGCAATAGTAGTGTTCCAATGGGTGACGCACGCATTGTACTACCCTTTATTATGGTTATTGCAGCCATTATTCTTCTCATACGTACACGAGGGATATACACCAAGTGGTTGTCAATAATCATTATTGTTAGTGTTTTTGGATCTCTTTACATCATGTTTCCTGATGAATTCCCTGAGTTGGTAAAAATGGTTGCTAAAAGGATTGTAAGCAGCACTAGCTCCTTGCTAAATTAAAATTTCATATCAGAAAAATAAATAGTTGACCCATAACAACATAGCATTTCTGTTATTTAAAACTTCCTGATAAAGATCCTGAAAAGTTTCTGTAACCCGGATAGTCCGGGGGATGGGAATCATAGAACTACCTTCAGAGGATTCAAGAACAATTTGCTTATTACTACAAAGAGAAAGAATTTTTCTCCGGGCAAATCCGGCGAAGGTTTACGTTTGTCGCTGACTGATTAAAGTACTTATGCTGATACCCGAAAGCATCAGGCCGCTTTATTTTTAGCCCATTGGAACTCTTTTTCCAATCCTTTACTTTCCATGTTTTCTATGCATGGCCTCCCAATTCTCCAGGAGATACCTTACAACCCGCTAGAAATATTCACCCGTTTGTCCACCAATCAAATACAGCAAATTAAGTCACCCATTGACGGCCTTTAATACATTAATTTTAATATATTAGATAGACGAAAAACAGTGATGCCCCGGTCACACCTATACGCCCATTTTGGGGTGTATGGGGATGATAAAGTCAGGTCTTTAAGCGAGTTGTGGTGCATTTTGACAGAAACTCGAAACTTTCTTGGTTAGCTCGAAACAAATACTTACCTTTGACGTTACTAATGTAAATAGATAGTAATGATTTTTTCATTTGGTTCTAAAGACACAGAGAAAATTTGGAATGGAGAAAGAGTCAATAATATTCCACAGGAGATACAGCAGATTGGAAGGCGCAAACTTAGAATGCTCAACAACTCGCAGTCTATCGCTGACTTGAAAATTCCTCCATCCAATCGACTTGAGAAGTTTTCAGAAAATCTGAAAAACTTTTATAGTATTAGAATCAATGACCAATGGAGAATTATATTTAAATGGGAAAGTAATCATGCCAAGGAAGTAGAAATTATTGATTATCATAAATGAAAGGAGTAAATATGGAGAGGCTAAAAAACGTACACCCAGGAGAAATTCTAAATGAAGAATTCCTGAAACCAATGAATATTACTGCATATAGACTATCAAAAGACACAGAAATTCCTCAGACAAGAATTTCCCAAATTTTGAAAGGGAAAAGAAGTATAACAGCAGATACAGCGCTAAGACTGAGTTTATATTTTGGAACCAGCCCAAAATTTTGGCTTGGGCTTCAAGATGATTTCGATATTGAAGAAGAAAGTAGAAGCAAGAAAGAAGTATTTAAAAGAATAAAACGAATAAGAAAAAACGCACCACAACACGTGGCATAAATTATTGGGTTGATGATGCAATAGCAAACTCTAGGTTTGCAGGTAACCTCATTAACGGTGGACAAAGAATCTACTCCGAACTCCCCAACACTTCATGCCACAAGACCGTTGTGTTCAATTGTAAAAATACCTAATACACTTAAAATATGAGCATAAAAAGACAAGACAGCGAACCACCTTTGGCAACATCAGAATGGGGTTGGCGTTATCATCATATAGGAATACCCACGGATAAACCTATTAATGGTGAAAAATACTTGCCTCAGTTTAAACTATATGTTTCCGGATTTGACACAAGTCCGTATGGAATTGAATGGATGAGGTACGATAAGGATAGTCCTATCAACGACTTGATAAAGAATGTACCACACATTGCCTTTGAAGTTGATGATCTGGACTTTGAGCTAACCAGAAGGGAATTCAATATTATCACACCTCCGAATTCTCCGGGTGAAGGAGCAAGAGTTGCAATGATTGAACATAACGGAGCACCGATTGAATTAATCGAATTTGAAAAAGGACAAAAATAACAACTGAATACTACAAGCGGTCATACGCAATGCGGGATGCTGTGCCTGTTTTATTGGCAGATCATTTATAAAGCTTGCGATAACTCGACAAGTGATCGCCCCGAATCCTGCACTGGCATACCGCCGACCGTTGGCAAATCTTAACAAACAAACATTAAACAAAAAAAATATGGCTTTATTCAAATCCGGAAATCCTGCACTGACAAAATACACCTTTAAAGAAATTGAAAAAGTTGCAAGAGGTTCAACAAACGTAATGACTTTACAAGGAACAGTAAATAAGACAGCAATTCTTTTGTTTGCAGTTTTTGTTCCTGCTATGTATACTTGGAATCTTTTTACTTCAACTTTGAACTTTGAAACCATTGCACCTTACTTTTGGACAGGAGCAATAGGTGGTTTACTCATGTCATTCGTCATTGTATTCAACAAGGACTGGTCGCCATACTTAGCACCTATTTATTCTATTTTACAAGGGCTCTGTTTAGGCGGATTGTCTGCTGCAATGAACCATATATTTCCCGGAATTGTAGTGCAAGCACTATTATTGACATTTGGCATTTGTGCCGTTCTGCTTGTTATATACAAACTTGAAATTATTAAACCGACAGAAAATTTTAAACTTATTGTTGCCTCTGCAACAGGCGGGTTGGCTATGTATTATATTGCAAATATCGGACTTTCTTTTGTTGGCATAGAATTACCGTTCATTCACGAAAATACGATAGGCGGAATAATATTTAGTTTGTTTGTTGTTGTTCTTGCAGCAATGAACCTTGTTGTTGACTTTGACTTTATTGAAAATGGAGCAGAAAGTAGAGTCCCAAAATATATGGAGTGGTATGGAGCATTTGGATTAATGGTAACAATAATTTGGTTGTATGTTGAAATATTACGACTATTAGCAAAATTAAGAAAAAAATGAAACCCGACATAAGGAATAATAAAGCAGCCACCAACAAGGGTTGGCCGCAAGCGCGGGTTCAGTGGAAAATTGAGGTTTTGTGCTTTTAATTTACATTTGTGGTAGGTTGAAAAGAGTTACTTCTAAATCACCACTTGCAACAAACCCAAAATCGTAGGATTGCTTTTTAAGAAAGACAGTAACAAGCAGAAAACTTTCAACAGAAATAAAACATAAATTCATCAAACTAAAACAAATACTTATGTGGAAAAGATTAATCAAACTGTATTTACGACTTGCAATTTCAATGGGTTTCTTATCAGCAGTTGCAGATAGATTCGGAATTTGGAGCAAGAAAGTTTCAGTATGGGGTAATTGGAACAATTTTTTGGAATACACCAAATTGATAAATCCCTGGTTCCCTGATTCATTAATCCCATTAATCGGCATTTTGGCAACAGGTGCAGAAATTGTTTTGGCGTTTTTCCTTCTAATCGGATTTAAAACCGAGCTGTTCGCGAAATTGAGCGGAGTTTTATTGTTAACATTTGCTTTAGCAATGACCTTTTCTACAGGAATTAAAGGCGCATTTGACTTTTCTGTTTTTAGTGCTTCGGCAGGTGCATTTGCTTTAAGTTTAATAAAAGAAAAGTATTTAGAACTTGATAGCCTAATTTCATAATCTAAAATTGCATCATAGAAAGAAATTAAAACGCACCATATCAGTACCAACCAAAAGCGGGTGTTTCGTGCTTCGCAGATAGATTGGTGCAGGTCGTAGGTTCGGTTCTCCGAAGTAAGATTAGTGTTAAAAACCCTACCCTTCGGGTGGCCATCAACCTTACATGGTAAAGATTTAACCGGAAAAAGGGCGAACACAATGTGGAATTATATGTTTGTTACTGTGCAAATTACAGTCTATATATTCCATTTTGTGAACATATTACCCCATGCTTTAGGAATACTTTTCTATATTTGATGCCATTGAACGCCATAATTCAACGCTAACCAAATAATAATCCAAATACGATGAGCAATATGATTAATAGCAAAGCCCTTACCGATCGTTTTATCAGGTACGTAAAAATTGACACGCAGAGCGATGATACGGTTTCCGACAGATACCCCAGTACTCAGAAACAGCTTCAGCTATCGAACATGCTGTTGAAAGAACTTAAAGAGTTGGGAATTTCCGATGCCACCATTGATGAGTATGGCTATGTTATGGGTACTGTACCAGCCAATACGGATAAGAAATTGCCCACCATTGGCTTTTTGGCCCACGTTGACACTTCGCCCGATATGAGCGGCGCCAATGTAAAACCGCGCTTTGTTGAGCAATACGACGGTTCGGAGATGGTGCTTAACAAAGACCTCAATGTAACCCTTTCGCCCAAGGATTTTCCGGAGCTTAAGAATTACATCGGGAAAACGCTGATAGTAACCGACGGCACCACCCTGTTAGGAGCCGATGATAAGGCCGGCGTGGCAGAGATTATGACTGCCGTTGAGTACATGGTAAACAACCCGCAATTTAAGCATGGACCCATCCGCATTGGATTTACTGTGGATGAAGAGGTGGGACGCGGAGTTGACCATTTCGATGTGAAGAAGTTTAAAGCCGATTTTGCCTATACCCTGGATGGCGGAGCCATTGGGGAACTGGAGTATGAAAACTTTAACGCTGCCGGGGCAAAAATCACCATACAGGGGCGTAATATCCACCCGGGATATGCCAAGGATAAAATGGTGAATGCCATTCTGGTTGCCATGGAGTTCAACAGCTTGCTTCCGGCCAACCAACGTCCGGAGCATACGCAGGGGTACGAAGGTTTTTACCATCTGATTAAGATGGATGGTACCGTGGAGAATGCCACTTTCCAGTACATTATCCGCGACCACAACCGCGAAAAGTTTGAGGCCCTCAAAGCGTTCATAACCAAGGTAACCGAATTTATCAACATGAAGTACGGCGAGGGAACGGCTACACTGGAGATGAAAGACCAGTACTACAACATGCGCGAACAGGTAGAGCCGGTATTCCATATAGTGGAAACCGCCGTTAAGGCTATGGAGCTGGTAGGGGTGAAACCCCTTGTTAAGCCCATACGTGGCGGTACCGACGGGGCACGCCTATCGTACATGGGACTCCCCTGCCCCAACCTGTTTGCAGGAGGCGAAAACTTTCATGGCAAGCATGAGTACGTTGCCGTGGAAAGCATGGTGAAAGCCACGGAGGCAATGCTTAAGATTATCGAACTCTATGCAAAAAAGTAGGATTGTCGGATTAAACTTTCGGGCTTTGCGTATTTAAGGGATTTGGTGTATTAGATTGTAATACTTACCCCTCAATTTGAATGCTGGGCTGATTCTAAATGCCTAATTATGAATTCGTTCATTAACAACAATTTTAATTCTGTTGTGTGGCAAAATTTTTAACTAACGCTGAAATCGAACTCATGATTATTAAGACAGGTACATTTCTAATAATTTAATAAGAGTTGGCTACCAAATACCACTATATCAGAAGATAACAACATTAAGCTTACTCCCGATTTATTGAACTATTTAATGACAGACAATCATGAATGGCAATAATGTTTTTACAAAATTCATAACCGATAAACTTCAATTACCCATTACTTTGGCTGAAGATATTGTCAACCATTTCGATTACGAGATATTACCTCCCAACACATTTCTGCTTAAATCTGGAGAAGTTTGCCATAAATACATGTTTATCCACTATGGGTTTATGCGTTCATACCTTCTTGATCATGATATGAATGAGATTACAACCAATTTTTTCTCAGAATTTAAACAAGCTTTTGAACCCTCCTCGTTTTTTAACCAAACCATTTCCAAGGAAAATATACAAACAATCACCGAATGTGGAGGATGGATAGTAAACTATCAAAAGATGGAAACATACTTCAAGGGAAATCAGGGATTTAGGGAGTTTGGGAGACGATTGTTGGTAAAAAGCATGGCAGAACTTAAAGAACGAATGCTTCTATTGCAAACTGAAACTGCTGAAAACAGATACTTGCTATTAATAAACCAACACCCTGAGCTAATACAAAACGTTCCCCTGAAACAAATAGCGTCCTACCTTGGAATTACCGACACTTCCCTAAGCAGAATAAGAAAAATAACAGGCAAAAGATAATGACAGCATTTCTTGCCAAATGACAAGTGGGGTACGGCTTGCATAACTCTATTTTTATCTAAAAATTTCATAAAAAGAACAGTATAATAAAGAATTATTTTTTGTTATGCTTTCTTTTTTTGTACTAACAGCACAAGTTCAAAATAATTAGTTTTCAACGCGTTGAGGATATACTTTCACTGACGTAGATGTAGTTTTATATGCGGAGAGAAAAAGTGCATAGTGTGATACAAAGTTCTTTTTATTAAGCCATACCAAATTTACAATGGGATGCACTAAAAATGGTAAGAAATAAGTGTATATCCTTAAAAGTGAACAAACATTGATGGAATTATTTCACAAGCATAATGTATTAAGACAGTTCTGTTTCTAAATATTCTTTCAATATGGAAATAAAAGGAACGGCTGTACAAAACACGCCTGATTATATCAAAGAATTTTACCCTTCCCGCTTTTTTGAATGGTTGCAATCATTGCCGCCATCTTCAAAAAGAATATTTGAACAGCCAATTTATTCTACCGGTTGGTATAACCTCGTCAATTCCGTCATTATCCCCACACAGAAAGCCGGCGACCTTTTTTTCGATGGCAATCACAAAAATGCCGCATGGGAAATAGGAAGATATGGTGCAGAAGTGACGCTGAAGGGTGTTTATAAAATATTTTTAAAGGTTTGTTGTCCACATTATTTACTTAGCAAGGCCTCTTGCATTTATTCTACCTACTACAAACCTTCGGATATTAAGGTTTTGGATTGCACAGATAAAAGTTGTGTTCTTCAACTGGCACAATTCAAACAGGATGAATTGTTGATTATGGAACGTATTGCAGGGTGGTTAACGCAAACTTTAGAGATAACCCAAAAAAAGGCGCAGAGTGTGGATATTCATACCGAAGCGTTAAACGGAGAGTTCATATCAACAATAACAGTTAAGTGGAATAATGCCCCTATGACAACACCTCGCGATTCTTAAGAATTGCAAGTTGTTTCTCCTGTCAATCTATTTTAGCTAACATAATAAATGGTAGTATTGTTATTTTCAAACAGTTAAGGTTGGTTGCCAAAAACTGCAATAAAACCGGACAGACAGAAATATTGAGAAAAATAAAAGTGAGTATTAACCCTAAAGAGATAACTCTATCCTCGCACATATTACCATTGAAAAGAACCTGTTTGATTGGCGTGAAATGATTTCTTTGGATAAAGGTTTTGGGCTACACCACTCTCATGTTACTTCTCATAGTACCTATAGAAAATTAAAAAACATTGACTTTCATTAAATAAGTATTTATTTTTGTATTTAAACACCACAACTCTACATTATCATAAAAAAATTCACGTTGTTTCTGATGCTTGGGGTCATGCTCTTGCAAAGCTTTGCTCAAGTACCCCAAAAGTTTTCATACCAGGCAGTCATTCGAAATAGCGAAGGCACTGTTATTGCCAATGAGGATGTTGATATAAAAATATCTCTTCGCAAGTTGACAACCGATGGTGAAATAGTTTATTCAGAAAATCATTTGATTACAACAAGCCCACAGGGTGTTGTTTCCCTTTCGGTTGGTGCAGGGAACGTGCTTGCCGGTGATTTTTTGCAAATTCCCTGGAACAACGAAATCTTTATTCAGGTTGATTTTAAACTGGCTGATGAGCAAGAGGAATATGTTACTCTTGGTATCTCTCAAATACTTGCAGTACCCTACTCGTTGTACGCCGGGAATGCCATTCAGGGAGAAGGGATTGAAGGTTCCATTACTACTTTCGATGGTGACAATTGGGTTAGTACCAATCAGGTAAACCTTTCCACCAACACTGTGGAGGTAAAAGCGATGGATGAAAGGGATCAAGAAGAACCCATATTTAAAATTCTTAATTCCAATAATGAGATTGTTTTCGCTGTGTACGAGCAGGGAGTACGTATCTACGTAGGCAGCGAACCGGAAGAAAAGGGAAAAGGTAACCGCAGTGGCTTCGCCATTGGCGGGCTGACGGGCTTCAAGGCCGACGAGAATGAAAAGGATTACTTCAGCGTTTCGCGTGAGCGAACACAGGTTCTTTTCGACGACCAGGGCAAAGGCAACCGTAGTGGCTTCGCCATTGGCGGGCTGACTGGCCTAAAGTCCGATGACGATGACAAGGAATACCTCAGCGTAGCGCGTGAGCATACGCGGGTGCTGTTCGATGATGAGACCAAGGGTAACCGTAGCGGTTTTGCCATAGGTGGTCTCACCGGCTTTAAATCAGATCCAACTGATTTACTAACAGTTAATTTTGATACAACTACCATTTACACAACCCTTCAGGCAACCGGAAACGTTGATATTTTGGGTAACATTTACACAGGCGGAACCATCTCCACGCAGGTTACCTACAATGGTTATACCTACGAAACCATCAAGATTGGAGGTCAAACCTGGTTTAAAGAAAACCTTCAGACCCTTAACTATCAAGAGGGAACCCCCATCAATCCGCTCAACGAAGTTTTCGATTACGCTCTTGAACCATCCAATAGACCTGTTCACGGTCTTCTTTACGCTCATTCGGTTGTAATGTCACCCATGGGATTGTGCCCAATAGGATGGCATGTACCCAGTATGACTGATTGGGATGAACTATTCTCATGGTTGGGTGGCACGGACTGGATGGATCATTATGATCTTATTGCCATAAGGCTTATGGAGGTGGGTTCATGGGATGCGGCTACCGGAGATTTAACACCAAATAACATTTCTGGTTTTTCTGCCCGTCCGGGAGGAAGAGGAGTTCTGGATTTCCCTGATCCTACTTTCTCTGACATTGATCAAAAAGCATACTTCTGGACCAGTGGTGATGGAATAGGCACATTCGCATATGCCTATGAAATCTCAAAGACTACAGGTGAATCCATCGTTCCAATTACTAATCTTTCTGACGATGAACTTTTCTATGTCCGCTGTATTAAGGATAATTACTAACACAATATTCAATAATAAATACAAAACGGGCGTTGTGAACAATTCCACAACGCCCGTTTTGCGAAAAGTACTTCCTATCAGTTTACTGAGAACTGTTTGACTATTTCGATACCCTTCTTGATGGCCTCCTCGTTCAGGGGAATGAGGTGGTGGTGCCTCGGGGGTAATGACTCCTTAAGGCCTTTGATCACATTTTCCATTTTCACAATGGGTTTTAGCTTAAGGAATGCTCCCAGTACTATCATGTTGAAAATCTTGGCATTCTTCATTTTCAACGCCTCTTCCGTGGCGTCTACCTGATATACCTTAATATCCTTACGAACCGGATGACGGGTAATGCCATTGGGGTCGTAAATAAGAACCCCACCCGGTTTTACCGATTTCTCAAATTTATCCAGTGACTGCTGGTTGAGGATAATGGCAGTATCGAATTCCTGAAGGATGGGCGAGCTAATCCTGCTGTCACTCAGGATAACGGTCACGTTGGCCGTACCCCCGCGCATCTCGGGGCCATAGGAGGGCATCCACGATACCTCCTGGTCCTGCATAATGCCCGAGTAGGCAAGGATTTTACCCATGGAGAGAACACCCTGTCCTCCAAAACCGGCTATGATAATCTCTTCTGTCATGATTAATGCTTTTTAGTGTATTTCCTGTTAACCTTTCAAATCTCCCAGAGGGTAAACCGGGAACATATTCTCAACCATCCACTCGTTGGCCTTAACCGGGGACAGTTTCCATCCTGAGTTGCAAGTAGATACCACTTCAATGAACTGGGTTCCGTTCTTCTTGCCAACGTTTTGGAAAGCCTTCAGAATGGCCTTTTTGCATTTACGAACAGCGGCAGGGGTGTGAACTGCCTGACGGGTAACATACTCGGTTCCCGGAAGTTGCGCAATGAGATCGGTGATTTTCAGCGGATGTCCTGCCAACTTCACATCACGCCCGTAGGGCGAGGTAGATGTTGGCATACCCTCCAAGGTGGTGGGAGCCATCTGACCTCCGGTCATCCCGTAGATACCATTGTTAATGAAAATAATGACGATGTTCTCTCCCCTATTGCAGGCATGGATAATCTCAGCTGTACCAATGGAGGCCAAGTCGCCATCGCCCTGATAGGCAAATACATACTTATCAGGCATAAGCCTCGATACGGCCGTAGCCAACGCCGGAGCTCTCCCGTGGGCAGCCTCCTGCCAATCCACCGCCAGGTAGTTGTATGCCAACACTGAGCAGCCAACGGGTGAGATGGCAATGGTTTTATCCTGAATATCCATCTCCTCAATCACTTCGGCTATCAGCTTGTGTACAACGCCATGGCTACAACCCGGACAATAGTGAAATACTTTGTCAGTGAGAATTTTCGATTTGGTGTAAACCAAATTCTCCTCTTTGATAATATCCTTAACTTCTACCATGATTACTTCACATTAATTAGTTTCTCTTCCAATGCTTTAACCACATCATTCGGTGTGGGAATCATACCACCAAGTCGTCCGTAGTGCTCCACGGGAACTTTTCCGTTCACAGCCAGTCTCACATCCTCCACCATCTGGCCGGCACTCATTTCCACCGAAAGGAACCCCTTGACACGTTTGGCCATTTCCTGAATTATCTTAGTTGGGTATGGGAATAGGGTGATGGGGCGAAGAAGACCAACCTTAATGCCCTTCTCGCGGCACAGATCAACAGCTTTTTGGCAAATCCTGCTGGAGGAGCCATAGGCAACCAGAATGTAATCTGCATCATCACAGCTGATTGTTTCGTACCTAACCTCCTTTTCGGCCATGGTTTTGTACTTTTCAATCAATTTATGGTTAAAGATTTCCTGTTTGGCGCTATCCAAATCCAGCGAAGTTATCACGTGGTAATCCCTATCGGGTGTTTTTCCCGTGGTGGCCCAGGAACCGCTGATTTTCTGTATTTCTTCGTCGGTCCAGCGTGGTTTGTATTCGCTGAGCTTCACTTTTTCCATCATCTGCCCGATGACTCCGTCGGAAAGTATCATGGCCGGGTTGCGATATTTGAACGCAAGTTCGAAGCCCAAGGCCACAAAGTCGTTCATCTCCTGAACCGATGCAGGGGCAAGTACAATGAGGTGATAATCACCGTGTCCACCACCCTTCACGGCCTGGAAATAGTCGCTCTGTGCGGGTTGAATGGTTCCCAACCCGGGACCTCCCCTAACTACGTTAACGATTAAACAGGGCAATTCGGCCCCGGCAATGTAGGTTATTCCCTCCTGTTTCAGGCTAATGCCCGGGCTCGACGAGGATGTCATCACCTTTTTTCCACAAGAGGCGCCCCCGTACACCATGTTGATGGCTGCTATTTCGCTTTCGGCCTGTAGGACAACCATACCTGTTTCCTCCCAGGGTTTCCGCAGCATGAGGGTTTCCATAATTTCTGACTGAGGGGTAATTGGGTAGCCGAAATATCCGTCGCATCCGCATCGGATAGCAGCCTCGGCAATCACCTCATTCCCCTTCATTAGTCTGTATTCTGCCATGTTGAATGAATGTTATTAAGGGTTAAAATTTTTGTAGTCAAAGGGTTATGCTTCTACCCCTGCTTTGACTCGATAAACATCGATTACGCTATCGGGGCAAACCAGCCCGCAGTTTGCACAGCCTGTACAGGCTTCGGGAACTTCCATATATGCATAGTTATAGCCTTTCGAGTTGACATCTCGCGATAGGGCTATAACACTGGTGGGGCATGCGACGACACAAAGGCCACAGCCTTTGCACTTTTCCACATCCACCTTGATTGCACCTCTTACTTTTGCCATATTGTAAATATTTTGTTCAGTGAGTATTATGAATAATTCAAAAATTGCTTTTCTACTTTACGGGATGATGCTCTTTAAACTTCTTCAGCCTGTACTCCAAATCGGCGAATTGCTCCCTTTGCACATGCGAAACGCAGGCCCTCAGTCCCTCCGAACGATCGCTACCCGTGATGGACAGCGATATGGCGCTTATGCCATAGTATATCAACTCCTCAATGAGGTCTTCGCCGCTGAGCTCGGGGTATGAGATGGTGAAGTAAAAACCATCGGCCAGAGGTTTATCCTCATCCATATCGTACACAATTTTAAATCCGTTTTCGGTGAACAGCTTCTTCATTACCCTGGCGCGTTCGCCGTACTCCTTTAACACCTCAACAAAGTTGAATTTGCCATCGTTGGCTGCTTTGAGCATTGCTGCCAACGCATATTGAGCAGAATGCGATGTGCCCGAAGATAGTGCGTAAACTGCTCCGTAAATCAACGCACGCCCAAACTCGTCGGATGCAAAGAAACGCTTAAGATCGGGATATTTCCTTTCAAAAAGCCTGTTGCTTATCACCATAGCGCCAATGCGCTGACCGGCATAGCTGAAAATCTTGGAGCTGGAAATCAGCAGAAGCCAATTGTCGGTATAGTTGGCAACCGAAACCTGATAGGGTGGCTCTCCCGGTTTAGAGAGATCCTTCCTGAAATCCATGGCAAAATAAGCTAAATCCTCTATAACCACCACATCATATTGAGTTGCCAGTTGGCCAATAATCTGCAATTCCTTTTCGGTAAAGCAAATCCACGAGGGGTTATTGGGATTGGAGTAGATTATCGTGCTGATATTCCCTTTGCTGAGATAACTTTCAAGTTTGTCCTTCAACTTTTCGCCACGATAGTTGTACACGTCAAAACTCTCGGACTTCATCCCCAAAACCCGTACCTGTTGTTTTTGGACAGGAAATCCCGGATCGATAAACAGAATGGTATCCTTCTCTTTTTGGCAACGGTTGGTGAGCAAAAAAGCGGCCATCCCACCCTGCATGGAACCAACAGTTGGAATACAGCACTTTTCAGCCACATCGATATTCATAAAATTTTTAACGAAACGCGCCATCTCTTTTTTCAGTTCAGGCAGGCCATCTACCATGGGATATATGCGGGCAACACCTTTACGCAAAGCTTCAACTTCGGCCTCAATACCCAACTTAGAGGGCTCCAACCCGGGGACACCCATCTCCATGCGAACAAATTTGATATTCGTTGCAACCTCTATCTCGTTAACCAGCTGAACAATTTCGCGGATAGTAGCCCTGCCAACCTTGGAAAACTTTGAAGCCTCAATCTTTTGCTTCACTATGTCAAACGGAATGGGAGTGTCCTTCATGTCGATTCAACGTATATAAATGAGTTATTTAGTGATTTTTCACACTTTCAGCCCTCTAAATTAGCCATTAGTTTTTTAAACTACAATGTTATTAAAAAATTTTATAAATTAAAATCAAATTAACCATTTTTAATAACAGTTTGTAATATTTTTTGCATTATTTTATTTTATTTCAAATTAATATGCGTTTTTTTATTACATTTTTTCTTTTATCATGCATTCCCGAGAAATTTCCAAAATACAGAATAAAAAATCAGTACATGACTGATTATCAATTAAAAGAAAAATAATCTAAACTTTCAAAAGAGAGAATGTATGTTTAGCATCCTAATGATCAATGCAAATATTTCGCAAGGATATTCGTGTGGTGCGAATTGCAAAAAGCAACAGCAGTTGTCAGAAAAAAAAAGCTGCCCTTGAGGGGCAGCCAGTGCATAAGCAATGATAAGATCAAATTAATCGAAAACACTTTTCAACTTTTCAACCCATTCCTTCACTCTTCTGTCGGTAAGGTCAGCCTCAAAATCCTCATCAATGGGTAGGCCTATAAACTGGCCGTCAATTAAGGCTTCGGAATCGGTAAAAGTATATTCGCACCGCGGAACCCTACCCACGATGGTTGCACCATGTTTAAGCATTTCCTTAGCCAAAATTCCCATGGAATCGACAAAGACTGCGGCATAGGTTATGGAATTCCCCAATCCGAACAGGGCGAATAGTTTGTTCTTGTAATTTATCTTCTCAATTTCAGGGCGGAAAATATCCCAGTCGGGCTTGGGCTTATCGGTTTGCCATGTATCCTTGCCAATGGTTGAACAGCCAAAAATAATCCTTTCGTACTTATCAATATCCCCGGCTTTACTATCCTTAATGGCTATCAAATCGGCATTATCCGTACCAAATGCCTCCTGTATCTTTTTTGCTACACGCTCGGTGGCTCCATCTGTGGGTCCATAAAATATTCCAATTCGTTTTTTCATAACAATGGGTTATTAATGTTTACTTCAGTTTTAAGAACTATGGCACTTCTGCCTAATGGCAAAGATAAAAAATAGCGGCATTTTAATGGACTTAAAGGCAAATAATCGGCATTTTATTTTAAAAGCATTTTGAAAAAAGGTTTGGAATCCATGATTATTTACCTGATCTAAAGATATTTGAAAACGATTCCGAGGCCTCTTTCCATATCCATCCCCATCTTCTGAAAATGAGCACGAGCAATACCAAGATAACGCCAATAAGTATCCATTCGTTGGGCGTAACCCGCTTTACCCTGTCCATGAACTTTGACATATCCGGCTATTTTTCAATTCTAATTCTGGCATCCACAGCCACAACCCTATCCTTACGACCCAACAGGGGGTTCAAATCCATTTCAAATATTTCGGGGGCAGCCTCAACCAAAGCCGAAACCCTGGAGACCATTTCTGCAAAGAGCTGTTCATTCACTGGCTCCTGCCCTCGTACCCCCTGGAGAATTTTATAGCTTTTAAGTCGCTTTATCATGCTCAGCGCTTCGGCATTTGAAATGGGCGCAAGGCCTTCGCTCACATCCTTAAGCACTTCTATGAATATACCTCCCAACCCGCAAAGCACTATGTGTCCAAACTTATCCTCACGTTTAGCGCCAACAAAGAGTTCAACGCCCGAAAGCATGGGCTGGATAAGAATGGCCGTGGTATCCTTTATTTTTATCATCCTTTCGAACTCCGCAGCAACGCCTTCGGCGTTTTTCACATTCAATACCACACCACCCACATCGGATTTATGAACAGGCCCCACTACTTTCATTACCACAGGGAAGCCCATGCTTATTGCTGCCGATACGGCATCGGCTGAAGTGGTGGCTAAGGCTTCAGTTGCCCTAACTATCCCTGCCGCATCGAGGAGCTTTTGAACATCTGCCGGGGCAAGGTATCCGTTGGGTGAGCTATCTATCACTTTCCTGATGGCACCCCTGTCGATCTGTGGCATTACTGGTGTGAGTGGCTGTGGTTTAGGCGTGTAGAAAACCTTGGCCAAAGCGTTTCCAAATACGACCTCATCGGGAAAATTTACCCTCCCTTTGGACAGGAAATGGGCAATTTCCTCCTTCACGTTGATGATTGACGGGAGAATGGGATAGATTGGCTTTTTGCACTCCTTCATTTTCCGATCAAGCAGGTCGTACACGTCGAAAACGGGGAAAAGTCCGGGGCTCCCGAAGATAACAGCCATGGCATCGACATTGTCAAAATCGTTTTCGCAAGCGTCAATGATGTATCCCAGCTGTTCGGCTGTTCCGGTTGCCAGAAAGTCGATGGGGTTTGCCACCGACGACCCGGGGAAAAGTTTCTCAAGCAATGCCTTAGCCTTAGGCCCATCGATATGTGGAATCTCAAACTTATTGTTCGACAGGGCATCGGTAAGCATCACTGCCGGTCCTCCGGCATGGGTTATTATGGCCATTCTGTTGCCAGTGGGTTCGGGAAGGGTAAAAACCGAGGCCACGGTTGACAACTCCTCACGGCCGTTGCAGCGCACAATTCCTGCCTTACGGAAAAGAGCATCCACGGCCACGTCGCTACTGGCAAGAGCACCTGTATGCGAACTGGCAGCACGGCTTCCTGCTTCGGATCCCCCGCTTTTGATAGCGGCAATCTTGCAACCCTTCCTTATCAGCGATGAGGCATGTTTCAACAGCTTTTGCGGTTTGTTAATACTCTCAACATAAAGTAGTTTAATATGCGAACTCGTTTTTGGGTCGTAGCTGTTGTCCAGATATTCGAGAATATCCTCCACTCCCAGCTGCGCGCTATTTCCCACACTGTAAACCGAAGAAAATTCCAGCCCTTTGGGCATGCTGGCCTCCATAATAAAGACAGCTGTTGCCCCTGAACCGGAAATAAAGTCCACTCCTTTGGGGTTGAGCTTGGGAATGGGAGTGGTAAATACACCTGCATAGTTAGAGTTCATCACCCCTATGCAGTTAGGCCCAATGAGACAACTTCCCGTTTCGTTCACAATGTTTACAATCTGCTCTTCAAGCCTTGCACCCTCTTCGCTCTCCTCGTGAAAACCTGCGGAAAGGATAATGAATGCCCTTGTTCCCTTCTGCCTGGCAAGCACATCAACAGTTTGGGGGCAGAATTTGGCTGCAATGGCCAGTATGGCCAAATCCACCTGTGGCAATTCGGCTACATCGCGATACGACTTTATCCCCTGCACCTCATCGAGTTTGGGGTTAACCACATAAAGGTTGCCACTGAAATTGTGGTCTTTTAGGTTTTTAAGAACTTTTCCGCCGGGCTTCTGAACATCGTCGGAACCTCCCACAACTACTATACTGCGTGGATTTATGAGCTGTTCTGTTATCATGTTTACAATTTATTTGTAACGTTTGAAATATGCTATTTTTTTCTGCTCATGGCGCTGGCAATGGCCAGAAAGATGCCCAGAGCAACACTTAAGAGTGCTGCAAACAGTACCCTCCACATGGGGGGTAGCAGGAATGTGATGGTGTGGGCAGGTATCCAGAATATGGGAATGGTCTTCTTGAATACGAAATTCCACATAACACCCCAGTCAATGCCCTTAAGCAGTTCGCCAAACCTTATGGGCTTAAACAAGCCCGCAAGAGTTCCCCCGTTTCCCATTATGTGTGCATCGGTAATCTTATGGAAAGTCATGAGCATAGGAGCGTAAATAAGATTCATGGCCGTACTTACCGCGAATGCCAATAAGAATTTTGTAAGGCTTAAGGGTCCATCGTTCAGGATACCGGCCAATTCACTACCCGACTTATTGGCAACTCCAAGATTTTCAATAAAGACCAATGTTCCTGTGGAAAAAATATCAAAAGCCATCTTAACGGTTATTCCCAAAAAACCCCATACAATGGCCCGTGGAAGAATTCCGAAGTTGGGTTCGTTGTAGTTCCCTGTTCTGATACGCAATCCTATGGCCTCTCCAAGGGTTGCCAAAACGGAGAACTTAATAAAACTCATTATTATCGCATGCTCTCTGCTCCAAGTCAGAAACCAATGCTGAAGCGGCGCAATTACCAGGAAGGGAATAATTAGGGCTAAGCACAACAGGATAAAGGGGATGTCTTTTGTCTTCATTTTTCAATTGTTAGTTCCAAACAAATTGCCATACCGCAATGTTACATACATTTAATAAATGGCGATTAGGTGTGCAAACATACAAAAAGTTTTCATCGTGGTAAAAAACCTACGGGAAGCGGATTTTTGGTAAAACAACGTGGTCAATGGGGTGTTTAATGGCCAATGTTGAAGTATCTTTGCACCCACAATTCTTTTATTGCTGATGAGTGAATTTGACCATACCAGCCTGACACAAAAAGACATAGTCCGCCTGCTTCAATCCAACGGAGCAGAGCAGAAGAAACTATTTGCACATGCCGCAAAAGTAAAGGAGCAATACGTGGGCAACAAGGTATTCCTGAGGGGGCTGATTGAAATGACCAATATCTGCAGGAAGAATTGCTACTACTGCGGAATCCGCTCGGGGAATGCCAATGTAAAAAGGTATAACTTAACAGACGATGAGGTGGTTGATGCTGCCGTATTTGCCTGGAAAAACCGATTTGGCAGCATAGCTATTCAAACGGGGGAGGTAAGCAACAAAAGGTTTGTTGACAGGGTCGCCAACCTGTTGAAAAAGATAAACCGTGCCACCAACAGCGAGTTGGGCATTACCCTCTCCATGGGCGAACAAACGGAGGATACTTACCGGAAATGGTTCGAAAACGGAGCCATCAGGTATTTACTGCGCATTGAAACCACTAACCGTGAACTTTACAAAAAGCTGCACCCACAGAATAAAACCCACGATTTCGACAAGAGGATAGAGAGTTTGCAAGCATTACGAAAAGTAGGGTATCAGGTTGGCTCAGGAGTGATGATAGGCCTCCCTTTTCAAACCCTTGAACATTTGACCGAAGATGTACTATGGCTCAAAGGGATGGATCTGGACATGATTGGGATGGGTCCTTACATTGAGCATCACGAAACGCCCCTGTATAGGTATAGGGATATGCTTCTCCCACTGCACGAAAGGCTTAACCTATCGATAAAAATGATAGCCATTGTGCGTATCATGATGAAAGATGTTAACATTGTTGCATCCACTGCCCTTCAGGCCATTGACGATATGGGTCGCAGCGAGGCCATCATGGCCGGTGCCAATGTGGTGATGCCTAATATCACGCCGGGTTTATACCGCAACGACTACAACTTGTACGAAAACAAACCCCTGGCTAATTTCGTGGATGGCGACGCCATGGGCTTGCTGGAAAAATGGGTTTACCAAACCGGCAACACCATCGGATACGGAGAACACGGAAATCCAAGGCATTACTATAGCAGAGCCAGAAGTAAATCATAGTATTGAGAGAATTTCACCCCGCTCCCCTACCCCTTGGCCGGATTCATCGACTAAAAAGGGCAGTTCACCGATATTCACTTCCTTCTGCCGGTTCAGCAGTATATTTTTGCTGACAATAACTTTAAAAAACAAATAAACATGGAAACTTTAAACCAAAAACCACAACATTCTTACGGCTCCAGGATAATGGTCGGGTTAGTTTTTCTCACGGTAGGGTTGCTACTATTCGCTCAACGACTCGACATCATTCCATTCAACTACTGGAGCAACTACATCTTTACATGGCAGGGCTTGCTTATCGGTATTGGGTTAATCCTGATGACCAACAGGAACTCCAGGATAACAGGTTTAATTCTCATTGCCGTCGGAGGCATATACCTTATCGCCGAGACTATGGGTTTTCAGTACACTGCGCGGGTATTCCTATGGCCCACTATTTTCATTGCCATTGGGCTGATGCTGATTTTCAACCGCAGTTCGTACAAACACAGGGGGCATTTCAAAAAAGAGGTCACCAGCATGGATATCATTGACGATATGGTAATGTTTGGGGGAAACGAACAGAAGAACTTCTCAAAAAATTTCCAGGGAGGAAGGCTGGTCAACATTTTTGGTGGCAGCACTTACGATTTGAGCGAAACCGAACTGGCACCGGGTAAACAAACCCTGAATGTAACCAGTATTTTTGGTGGGTCAAAGCTCATTATTCCCCCCTCATGGAAAGTAAAAATAAATGTGGTAGCCATCTTTGGCGGCTATGCCGACAAAAGAAAAAAGCTCATTACAGATAACGGCAATGCCAATGGCAGCGAGTTAATAATAAGCGGGATTGTGATTTTTGGCGGTGGCGATATTAAAAGCTACTAACATTCACCTATAACAAACTAAAGAGCCGCCCCGTTTTTCGAAGGGGCGGCTCTTTGTTATATCAACAGGGGTATCGATTAATAGGTAAATATCTGTTCGCGCGTCAACTTAGTTACAGGACCAAACTGTTTTTCAACCTGTTTGAAATCCACAATCTTCTCATTCCCAAGAATTACATATGTTTTAGGTTTGCCTTTGATGTACTTTTCGTTGAACTGCTTAACATCCTCCAGGGTCATATTGGGGATTGTTTCGAAGTAGGTTTGACGAATATCCTTTTTGTATCCCATTTTTTGCGCATTGATGTAGTTCATAATCAAATTCATTTTTGTAATACGCTGATTACGTATCCCGCTGATTATGGCATCCTTGGCCAGGTTGAAGGATATTTCAGACATGGGCATCTCGTCAAACAGCTCGTTGAATGCTGAGAAAGCCTCAATCACCTTGTCGTTCTGGGTGGCAATAAACGAGTTATTCATGAATGGGCCATCGGGATTTGACGGGGTGGCAAAGAAGGAGCGTGCTGTGTATGCCAATCCTCTTTTCTCTCTTAACTCCTGAAAGACAATGGTATTCATACCTCCACCGAAGTAAGCATTGTACATCCGGGCATTGGGAAGAAGGTTAAAATCGTAGTCAACACTTTTTGAAATCATCTGTAAATACGACTGATTTGCCTCGTAATGCGAAAACAGCACCCTGTTCTTACCGGTTTCCAATTCGGTAAACGGGCTCTTTTCGGGAGCGGCTTTAAAGTTTTCGGGAACGGCATGTACTTTTGCAAGCATTTGCTTTAAATCTTCGGCTGAGTATGTTCCGTAGTACAACACCTTGTGTTTGTATCCAAACAGCTCCTTGATCTTGTCTGTCAACACATTTCCTTTCAATGCTTTCAACTCTTTGTTCGATACTATATTGGTGAATGGCGATTTGGGCCCATAAGTAGCGTAATCAACCAATCCGCTGAAAATGGTCTGTTGTCTCAACTTGCTATTCTCACGTTCCTTTAAAATCTTATCGATATACTTCAATAAGGCCTCCTCGTTGGGCTGGCAATCGGTCAATAGCGACTCAAGCAATTGGGCTGCTTTTTCCTGATTTTCGCTTAGGCCTGATATGTAAACATAGGTTTCCTCATCGGATGCAAACACGTTGAACGTGCAAGCCAGCTTATAGAACTCCTGAGCCACCTCTTCGGCCGAAAGTTTGGAAGTGCCAATAAAGGGCAGAAAATCAGCAGCAATGTCAATCATCTTGTCGTGGTTGCTGCCAAAGGGGAAATAGTAGTAAAGAGTAAACGTTGCATTTTCCACATTCTCCTTATAAAGCACCTCCAGTCCATTGACCTCCATTTTTTCAATATCCTTATCATAATCAACGAATACCGGCTCAATATCCTGAACAGTTCTTGTTTTAAACTCTGTTAAATATTTGGATTCCTCATTCCTGTTAATATGGATTGGAGTAATAGCCGGTTTTTTAACTATATCAACATCAGGGGTTCCAAGGCGTTTGTAAACCACAACGTAGTTGTTGGTCAGGTGCTCATTGGCAAACTTCACCAGATCGTCCTTGGTTATTTTGCTTAGCTTGTCATTGTACTCAACCGCATCCTTCCAGCTAATATCGTTGATGAAACTACTGGACATCATCCATGCGCGGCCAAAATTACTCTCGAGCCTTTTCATCTCGAACAGTTTCAGGTTGTTGATGGTGGCTTCCAGCATCCAATCGGGGAATTCGCCCTGTTTCAAAAGGTCCACCTGTTCGAGCAGGATATCCTTAACCTCTTCGAGGGATTGCCCACTCCTGTTCCTGCCGCTTAATATCAAGGTTGAGTAGTCTGCCTGTTGACTACAATATGCACCTGCGCTAAGAGCCCTTTGCTTAAGGTTTACATTCAGGTCGATAAGTCCGGTTTTGCCGTTGGCCAGCATGCGCGAGAGCAAATCGGCCATCATGGCCTCTTGCGATGAAGCACCGGCAAATCGGAATCCTATGTTTAGCACTTCAGCTTCGAGTCCGATTACTTCTTTCACAATGGGTTGCTCAATGGGTTTCTCCGGTTCGAAATGCAGCTTGGGTACATCTTTTCTTTTCAGCTGGCCAAAATGCTTGTCGATAATGGCTATGGCCTCATCGGGGTCAAAATCACCCGACATGATAACGGCCATATTATTGGGCACATAGTACTTGTCGAAGAATTCACGAATGTTCTTCATTGAGGGATTTTTAAGGTGATCAACCTCTCCCAACGTCGTTTGCTGTCCGTATGGATGATTTGGATAAAGCGATTTGTAAAGCTCTTCGCTTACCTTCCGCATATCGCTGGTTAGCGACATGTTCTTCTCCTCATATACAGTTTCCAGTTCGGTGTGGAATAGCCTGAGTACAGGGTGCGAAAATCGCTCGGCCTGAATCATAGCCCAGTTATCCAGCTGATTGCTGGGAATATTCTCGATGTATATGGTAAAGTCGTTGGATGTGGCCGCATTGGTTCCGGTGGAACCGATAAATTTCATCAACTTATCGTACTCATTGGGAATGGCCAGCTTCGATGCCTCGTAGGAGATGCTGTCTATCTCTTTGTAAATCCCGGTTCTTTTGTCGGCATCCGTCTCAATGCGATATATTTCAAATAAATTTTCAATTTTATCAATCAGCACTTTCTCCTGCTCCCAGTCCATTGTTCCAATATTGGGAGTCCCTTTGAACATCATGTGCTCAAAATAATGGGCAAGTCCGGTGGTTTCCGACGGGTCATTCTTGCTTCCCACCTTAACAGCCACATAAGTTTGAATACGAGGCTCATCCTTGTACACGCTCATGTACACTTTAAGCCCATTGTCAAGGGTATAAATCCTGGTGTTCGAGGGATCGTTACTAACCGATTCATACCTATACCCCTTTTGGCACGATGAAAAAATCATCAGCATTGCCAAAGGCAGTAATAAACATTTCATAAATTTTTTCATTGTTTTAGAGTTTTTAGAGTGAGAAAAAGTTAATCTGTGCAGTTTATTTGACTTCTAAAAGTATTGAAATTTTAATCAATAAAAAATAATTTCCACAGCAGAGCACATAACTAACACGTGATCAACGAATAATCATAGAAAAATATTTGATTCAGGCATAAAACCAAAATGGCATTGAGCTGTTTCTGTAAAGGGCTGAAAAGATTTGACGATGAGATTACTTGTTTGAGGTTTTAATTATTAACATTGGACTTTAAGGTATATCATTGATATTCAATATTAATATTGCTATTTCGGTTTATTTTTTTCTGTTGTATCAATAGTTTTCAATGGTTGAATTCATTTTTTAATGACGATTACTGCCATGAAAAGGGATTAAACTTTAAATTTGCCATTGGGAAGAACGCTTTGAAAGCTGAAATAATAATTATGTCATTTATTACTACTTGAATTTTCACAGCAGTAGGTCAATACAATGCAATAATCCTCATAAATACCATTATCACGTGAAAATAACAACACTTGAAACTGCCGAAAAAGTTCCCTTCAACCTCGATGGGAGAAAAATGTATTCCGGCGAGAAGGTTGAACTGGTCCATATTGCTTTGAGTCCGAAAGAAGAAATCGCACTGCATTCCAACCCCTTCGATGTGATATTTTTCGTAGTTGAAGGCGAAGGAGAGTTACTTCTCGAAGATTTAAGCAACAAAATTACCCCAAGCACAACTGTGTACATTGAAAAGGACAAACAACGGGGATTGAGAAATTCTTCCAACTCGTTGCTGAGGGTTCTTGTTTTTAAGATTTTTTAAAATGCTAATTTTTAACACAATAAAGAAGTTTAACAAGTTTTAAAAAGCGATTATACACAAATTGTTATTGTTTAACTAAATCAACTGGCATGAACACAAAACGACTATGGATTGGCTTTATAGCCGTAATGGTGGTTAGCTTTGCAATTCTGGGTTACTACGGATTCGAAGTTTATTTCCAAAAACCACCCATACCCGACAGGGTTGTTAGCGATAGTGGTGAGCAGCTTTTCACCGGAAATGAAATTGTTGCCGGACAGAACGTTTGGCAATCCATCGGAGGTCAGGAAGTGGGCAGTATTTGGGGTCATGGCGCCTATGTTGCACCCGACTGGTCGGCCGACTGGCTTCACCGCGAAGCGGTTTACATGCTCAACCGCCTGGCTTTTATGCACGACTCGTGCAGCTACGATGAGCTTGATTCCGAGCGACAGGCCTACTTGCAGCTTTTGCTACAAAAGGACTTACGTAAAAACCGGTACGACGCAACGACCAAAACCCTTGTTGTATCGGATCTAAGGGCCGAGGCCATTAAAGACAATGCGCAGTACTACCACAACCTGTTCACCGATGGCAAGGATCAGGAAAGAGAGCGTATTGCCTACGCAATTCCCGTGAACTCAATAAAGAATGTTGAAAATATGCAGCGCATGAATGCATTCTTTTTCTGGACAGCATGGGCATGCGTTACCGAGCGCCCAGGGAAAGATATTACCTACACCAGCAACTGGCCGGGCGACGATCTGGTGGGCAATCATCCAACCAGCCAGCACCTTTTCTGGTCAATGTTCAGCATAATACTGCTGCTGTTGGGAATTGGGCTCCTCGGATTTTACTATGCCAAAAATCAGGACAAGGAAATTAGTGAAGTTTACCCCGAAAAAGACCCGTTGATCAATCTGCAGGCCACGCCCTCCATGAAGGCAACCCTGAAATACTTTTGGGTTGTAACGGGTTTAATCCTATTGCAGATTCTCATGGGGGCTGTTACCGCTCACTACGGTGTAGAGGGGCAAGGGTTCTATGGGCTCAATCTCGATGCCATTTTGCCCTATTCCATATCGCGGACATGGCACGTTCAACTGGCCATATTCTGGATTGCCACGGCATGGCTTGCCGCCGGACTATTCATTGCTCCCGCCGTTTCGGGCGTTGAACCTAAATATCAGCGCCTTGGGGTAAATGTTCTTTTTGGTGCCCTGCTCGTCGTAGTGTTGGGTTCCTTTGCGGGAGAATGGATGGGCGTAATGCAGAAAATGGGCATTGTGCAAAACTTTTACTTTGGGCATCAGGGATATGAGTACATAGACCTGGGCCGTTTCTGGCAGATCCTACTCTTTGGAGGATTGGTCATATGGCTGTTCCTGATGATCCGCGCCTTGTTGCCCGCGCTAAAGCAAAAGACCGACAATAAGCAGCTCCTCATTCTTTTTGTTGTTGCCTCCATTGCCATTGCCGCGTTTTATGGGGCCGGGCTTATGTATGGTCGCGAGTCGCACCTGTCAGTTGTGGAATATTGGCGCTGGTGGGTGGTTCACCTGTGGGTGGAGGGATTCTTTGAAGTTTTCGCCACGGCCATCATCGCCTTTATATTTGTTAAACTTGGATTGCTCAACGTAAAAAGGGCAACAGCAGCAGCCCTGTTTACAGCCATCATATACCTTTTTGGAGGTATTGTCGGAACGTTCCATCATACCTACTTCGCAGGGACTCCCATGTCAATCATTGCGCTGGGCGCATCGTTCAGCGCGCTGGAGGTAGTGCCACTGGTTATGATCGGTGCCGAAGCCTGGGGCAATTATAAGTTAACCTACTCCACCGATTGGATCAGGAAATACCGTTGGGCTATTTACAGCTTCATTGCGGTGGCATTCTGGAATTTAGTGGGAGCAGGAATATTCGGATTCCTCATCAATCCGCCCATTGCCCTCTACTATATGCAAGGGCTCAACACCACGCCTGTTCACGGGCATACGGCACTCTTCGGTGTTTACGGCATGCTGGGCATTGCATTGATGATTTTCTCACTCAGGGGCATGACTATTAAGCAGGAGTGGAACGAAAAAGTGCTGAGTTTCTCGTTCTGGTGCTTCCAGATCGGATTAATACTGATGGTGCTTATCAGCATACTTCCTGTGGGTGTTAAGCAAACCATCGCCTCTGTGGATCATGGATTGTGGTATGCCCGTTCTATGGAGTTTATGCAGGCACCTGCCATGCAAACCCTGCGATGGCTGCGCATTGTGGGCGACACTATTTTCGCCTTCGGAGGGCTGGGATTGGCCTACTTTGTAATAGGTTTAAAAACAGGCTGGTCCCTAAAGAAGTAGAATACGGTTATTGATTCGAAAAAACCCCTTGCAATTGTTATTGTCAAGGGGTTTTTCATCCGTAAATAATTATTAAGTTAAACAATATCAGCATATTGAAAAACAGATAAGGAGTTAAAATTTCATCCGCGAACTCGAGGTTCATGTGTTTGTGCTTATCTGTTGATGTCAGTTTCATAA
>Ga0208197_1000141_pt1 | contig 95417 bp, 82 predicted proteins | sample AD_JPNNA4_MetaG_FD_184444 | JGI IMG/M metagenome (GOLD analysis project Ga0208197, IMG submission 184444) | Active sludge microbial communities of municipal wastewater-treating anaerobic digesters from Japan - AD_JPNNA4_MetaG (SPAdes) (version 2) | ecosystem: Engineered > Bioreactor > Anaerobic...
GGCAGCGTGGAGCGCGCTGCTGATGGCGCTGTCGCCGTATATGGTGTGGTACGCGCAGGAAATCAAGATGTACACGTGGACGCCGATGCTGGTGCTGTTGGCGCTCTATGCGCTGGATCGCGCCTGTACCGGCCCGGGTTGGCATGGGTGGGCCACGGCGTTGATTGCGACTTCACTCGCCTTCTACAGTCACCTGCTGGCGGCGCTGCTTATCCCGGTGGAGGTGCTGTGGTTCTGGCTGCACCCGCGGCGGCACCGTCGGGCGTGGGAAGGCGGTGTGCTCACGCTGGCGCTGCTCACGTTGCCCTATCTGCCGCTGTTGCGTTGGATCGCGCCGCTGTTGCTGATCGAGCGTGAAACCGGTTTCCCGGCTTACTCGCTGGGGCAGATGACAACGACGCTGTTTAGCGGATGGACGCTAGGCATCTCGCAGGGGCTGACCGGCGGGCCGTTGCCGCTCTACATTGCGGCGTTTTTGGGGGCAATGGCGTTGGTGGGAGTGGCAGCCCTGGCGTTTCGCAAGCGGTTTGTCGAAATGACGCAATTATGGCTGTGGATGCTCGTTCCGCTGTTGCTGCTGTGGCTGGTCTCACTGCGTAGCCCACTCTTCACCGATCGCTATCTCATCTGGACGGCGCCGGCCTTCTACGCGCTGGCGGGCGCAGGGCTGGCGACGATTCACAATTTCCGGCGCTGGTCCATCGTGATTTTGCTGCTCAACGTGGTGTTTCTCAACGGCGTCGGCCTGTATCGGCAGGCGACCATCCCCATCAAGCCGCAATTTGAAGCGGCCACGCACTACATCGAAGCGCACCGTGCTCCTGATGAACTGCTGCTATTTCAAATCCCCTACAACCATTATGTGGTGGGGTACTATGCCACAAAGCCGCTGGACCCGTGGGCCGAGGCGCCGTTCTCCAACTGGAAGCTCCCCGACGGCAGTTACCAGGTGGATATGGCGTATGTGGCCGGGGAGATGACGAAGCTGACGGCCGGTTATAACGGCGTGTGGCTGGTGTACTCCGAAGTGGCGCTCTGGGACGAGCGAGAATTGGTCAAGGCGTGGCTTGACAGTCATGCGCGGTTGGTTGAACAGCAGTCTTACACGGGCGTAACTGTGTATTACTATCGGCGATGAGTTTGGTCAGCAGATTGAGCAGATGAGCCGAAAATCTGCTTCATCTGCTCAATCTGCTGATGAAAGACTTATGTTCTCACGGGATACACAATACCTGTCCCACGTGGATGAGGTGCAGGTTGTAGATGCGGTTGGCGCGACCGATGTTCCACAAATCGGCGTTGTAGCGCAGGCCGATGGCGGTGAGCGTCTCGCGCGGCTGGACGGTGTGCCACGCGCGGCAACCTGTAGCCGGGGTAGGGATAGGCGCGGGCGTCAGCTGTGGGGTAAACTGCCGGGCGGCTGTGGGGCCGGGCGGCACATTGCCCCAGGGAGCGTAAGGAATCGCCAGGTGATTGCTGGCGTGAATCAGACGCGGGTTGACCGTGGGGTTGCATGCCGCAATCGCGTAAGGGTCGGTCGCATAGGCGCGCGCGATGGCGTAGAGGGTTTCCCCGCGCTGGACGATGTGGTATCCCTGGATATTGACGCAGTTGTAACCCGATGACGGTGGGCTTGCCGGCGGCTGAGCCGTCGGAAGGGGCGGCGGCGTTGTCGGCGTGGGGGTGGGGGGAACAGGCGTGGCGGTAGGCCCTTCACCTCCGGCGGAAATAATGGTCAGCGTGCTGTTTTGCAGAGTGCTTAAGAGACCCTCGCCGTTGGCATTTGACAAGAAGACGTCTTCCAGCATAACGATTGAAGTGCCGCTGGCTTTGGCGCGGAAAGTGATCCGCGCGAGTGCGCCGCTGCCGCTGACGGGGGGATGGGGGGAACCCTGTTGCACCTCGTAGGTGATCATACCATCTACAGCCTTATTGGTTGGCACATAATCAGGGCTTAGCAGGTCACCGGCGGCGATTTGAGTCTCCGGCGCATCAGGATCGGCGTCCACAACTTCCAGCAAATCGGGATCAAACGTGATGTACAAATTGGCGCTGGAGAGATTGGTGATATTTTCGACCTGCACCGTCAGTTCGATGGTTTGTCCGACCTGGAGGGTAGCCTCTGCGGGAACGATTTTAACCGTCGGAGCATTTTGTGCATGCGCTGCATAGGCCAGCATGCTCAGGGTAATCAGTGACAGGAACACACTTGTCCACAAAACACGCTGTCTTAGTTTCCCCATCGGTTTACTCCTTTCAACTTTTACGCTCATGGCTCTCTGTGTGTGCAGATAAAAATACCATATCCATATTATATCCGGTTTTGCGGAATGGGTAACTCGACATTCCAATAGGGTAGGGCTTTATCATTCCCGTTGCTATAATTTCAACGTTTAATTTTGGTAAGAGTGATGATTGACACTCCGCTAAAACCATGTTATTATTTTGAAGTAAGAAAGAGTTTATTGCTTTTGCCGGTTTCCCAAGAGACATCGGTGCTACCACACACCGTGCAAGCACGAAAATCCGTCAACGGACATTGAATGGATTTTTCTTTTCAGTCCGTTTCACGTTGACATTCTTGAAGGAGGTCCTATGTCCCTTTTCAAGCGTCGAGATACGACCGAGACAATACCGCCTACACCTGCGCCTGCGCCGGTAGCGCAGCCAAAAGTGGAGAAGAAGGAGGAACCCCCCGATCCGATGTTCCGTCCGCTTGAGCCGGAACCGCCGGGGACGCCCCGGCAACGCGGTTTCATTTCGGATCGTGATGCGGCGTTGCTGCGCATGCAATTGCAAATTGCCGATAACCTGCGCCAGAAATTCCTGGCCCCCAGTATTCCGTTGGATTTGCCACTGGAGCGCACGCCAGAACTGGAAAAGTTGGCCCTTGAAAAGCTCCAACAGCTCATCGGCAGCAGCAACTTCAGACTGCCGCCGACGATCTCGCAGGAGGAATTCATCGCCAATGTGTTAAACGAGGCTTTTGGCTATGGCCCGATTCAGCCTCTCGTTGACCGCACCGACATCACCGAAATCATGGTGAACGGTCCTTACATCATCTTTGTTGAGAAGAACGGCCGCGTGCGTGAGACGGGGTTCAAGTTTCTGGACGATGACCACGTGGAACGCATCATCAAGCGCATTGTCTTGCCGTTGGGACGTACCGTTTCGGTGGATCACCCGTTGATTGACGCGCGTCTGCCCGACGGCTCGCGCGTGAACGCCGTCATCCGCCCATGCGCCATTGACGGGCCGAATATCACCATCCGCAAGTTCTCCAAAGAAAAGCTCACCATGAACGACTTGCTCCGCTTTGGATCGCTTAACGAGGACATGGCGCGCTTTTTGGAGGCCGCGGTGGTATCACGGCGCAACATCATCGTCTCCGGCGGTACCGGCTCCGGCAAAACGACGCTGATCAACATCCTCTCCGGCTTCATCCCTGAACACGAACGCACCGTAACCATCGAGGATGCCGCCGAGTTGCAGTTGCGGCAGCGCAACGTGGTGCGTCTGGAGACCAAAAAGCCCAATCCCCTCAGCCCCACCGAAGTGACCATCCGCCAGTGCGTCGTCAACGCGCTGCGGATGCGCCCGGAGCGTATCGTGGTCGGTGAGTGCCGCAGCGGCGAGGCGCTGGATATGTTGCAAGCGATGAACACCGGCCACGACGGTAGCATGACGACGATCCACGCGAACTCGCCCCGCGACTGTATCTCGCGTCTGGAAACGCTGGTGTTGATGGCCGGCGTGGACCTGCCGCTTACGTCTGTGCGCAAGCAGATTGCCTCGGCCATTCACATGATCGTGCAGGCGGCGCGGTTGCGCGATGGCAGCCGCAAGGTCACGAACATCACCGAAATCATCGGGATGGAAGGGGAAACTGTCATCATGCAGGATATTTACAAGTTTTTCGATGAAGGGGATGGCCCGGACGGCAAGGTGATGGGCTACCACGGGCCGACGGGCGTGCGCCCGGAGTGCGACAGCGTCTTCAAGCAATACGGCTTCAACCTGCCGCCTTCGATGTTTATGAAGAAGAGCGCGGTTTAATGCCGGTTGTTTTGACGTTCCCACGTTTGCATCTGCAAGCGTGGGAACGTTTTTTTATGCCTCGAACTTGCGGATTTGGACCTGCGAATCGAACTCTGAAAGCTCGCCGGTCACGGTGAACAGGATGCGCTCGCAGATGTTCGACACACGGTCGGCGGCGCGTTCCAGATTGTGCGCGGCCCACAGCAGATGGTTGGCCTGCTCGATGGTGCGGGGATCGGCCAGGATGTAGGTGATCAGCTCACGGTATACCTGATTGTACAGATGGTCCACTTCATCATCGGCGGCGGGGATTGCGCGCGCTGCCTCGACATCCTGCTGCACAAAGGCGTCGAGGGAACGCCGTAGCATGCTCATTGCTTTTTCGGCCATCAAGGGGATGTCAATGAGGGGCTTGAGCAAGGGTTTTTCGCCGATGAGCAGGTTGATCTTGGCGATGCCCTTCGCGTAGTCGGCAATGCGTTCCAGTTCGGTGGCGATTTCGAGGATGGCGGCAAGCGTGCGCAGGTCGCGGGCGACCGGTTGGTGCAGGGCAATCAGCGCCAATGTCTGGCTTTCGATGGCGTAGCGCTTGGCGTTGATCTCGACATCGTGTTCGATGAGCCGCTGCGCGCCGGCCAGATCGCGCTTTTTGAGCTGTTCAATGGCCGTCATCATGGCCTCTTCGACCATACTCCCCATCACCAGGACTTGATCCTGGAGTTGTTGCAATTCGCGTTCAAAAGTTTTTCTCGGACTTGACATAGTTCACCTCGCTAATTTCGCCACAAACTCAAACGCTTGTGTGGGCTTTCCCCCTGCGCCGGGTTACATTGGACGATGCTTAGTTGCATGATCGCACAGAGTCACAACTAAGTCAAATGGGCTGTGGCGGAATTCCTCTAAACTCTCCTACCCGAACCTACCGGTAATGTAATCCTCCGTGATTTTGTTCTCCGGGTTTGTGAACAGCTTTTTAGTCGGGCCGTACTCGATGAGGATACCCGCGCGGTCGCGCTCATCGAGTGAGAAGAACGCCGTATAATCCGATACCCGCGCGGCCTGCTGCATGTTGTGCGTCACCACGATAATCGTGTATTCCTTCGCCAGTTCCTTCATCAACTCTTCGATGCGCAGCGTGGCGATCGGATCCAGCGCCGAAGCCGGTTCGTCCATCAGGATAATGTCGGGTTTGACGGCAATCGCACGGGCGATGCACAATCGCTGCTGTTGCCCGCCGGAAAGTGATAACCCGCTCTGATGGAGCTTGTCTTTCACTTCATCCCACAGCGCCGCCTGATGCAACGCCTCGAAGACCAGCTCATCCATGTTGCCCTTGTAACCGTTGATGCGCGCTCCCCAGGCCACATTCTCATAGATGCTTTTGGGGAAGGGGTTGGGCTTCTGGAACACCATACCGATGTGCCGCCGCACTTCGACCGGATCAATGTCGGGATCGTAGATATTGACCGCATTGTAAAGGATTTCGCCCTCGGTGCGCGCGGCCGGCACCAGTTCGTTCATGCGATTGAAGGCGCGCAGCATGGTGCTTTTGCCACAGCCCGAAGGTCCGATCAGCGCCGTGATTTTTTGTCGTGGGATTTGTAGATTGACGTTCTTGACCGCGAGAAAGTTCCCATAATAAACGCGCAAATTGCGCGCTTCGATGGCATAATGCCCGTTGATGATTTGCGGGGAGTCGCTACCCGCTGTTTGAATCCGCATGGCCATTAATCTAACCTCCGACTCAACCGATTGCGCAGAATGATCGCGGTCGCGTTTAGCGACAACAACAACATTACCAGCACGATGATAGCAGCAGCAGCGATGTTTCTGAAAACATCCTGAGGCCGCGAGGTCCACTGGTAGATTTGAATGGGCAGGGTTGTAAATTTGGAGAACAGTCCGTTGGGGTCCTGGTTGATGAAGGTGGACGCGCCGATGACGACCAGGGGTGCGGTCTCACCCATGGCCCGCGAGATGGCGAGGATCGTGCCGGTGAGGATGCCGGGCATAGCGTTGGGCAACACGTGGTGCCACACCGTTTGCCAGCGCGTGGCGCCTAACCCGAAGCTGGCCTGGCGCAGCGAGTTGGGGACGGCGCGAATGGCTTCCTGCGCGTTGATGATAACCATCGGCAAAATCAGCAATCCCAACGTGAGGCCCGCCGAGAGGATGGTGCGCCCGTTCGCCGTGGTGGGGTCGGTGTAGCCGAACAAAGCGCCGCTGGTCAGTGGCTCAAGCGCGCGCACCAGGATCGCCAGCCCCAAAATGCCGTAGATGATCGAAGGAACTCCGGCCAGGTTGTTGATGTTGGTGCGAATGATGCGGTTGATGGCATTATCTCCGGCGTACTCTTCCAGGTAAATCGCGCCACCCACGCCGATGGGGAAAGCGAATAGGATGGCGATGCCTACCGTCCACAGAGAACCCAGGATCGCCGTGCGCACGCCGGCCTGTTCCGCTTTAGCCGATTGCGGGTTGCGCAGGAAGTCTTTGTTCAGCCAGCTTTTGAATTGCAGTTTTGCATCAGGGTAATCACGCGCGGCCTCGGCTTTGATGGCGGCGCTGTGCAGAAGCGAATCTTTCAAAGACCATTGCTGCACCACGCGCGGCTGCACCACCCGCTCCATCACCAGGTTGTAGATGTCCAACTGACTGCGCTCGGAAAAAGGCTTTTCACTTTCCAGGCGACGGAACAATCCGGCAGAGATATTTTCCTTCAGGATGCGCGTCAACTCTTCTTCGGACAAATCTTCCAGCGCGACGCCGTTCACCGCGAGGGTCCCGGGGTCTACTTTGTTCTCGATCGCCACGTATCCAAAAGCCCCATCGGCGATGTTGAACAGCAAAGTTGCCAGCGCCACGATCCCTACAAGGGTCGCAAGGCGGAAAATGCCCAACCAGAATTTGCCGACGCGATGGCGTCGCTTCAGGTTAGGGGTGAACCCTGCGACATCCAGACGGTTGGTGTCCTTGTGACTTATCCGGCTCATTCGTATTCCTCCCGGAAACGTCTGACGATGTTTTGGCTGAGGATATTCAGCCCCAATGTGATGAAGAACAACATCAGGCCGATGGCGAAGATGCTGTTGTAGTCTATGGAATCGTAACTCAGGTCGCCGCCGCTGATGCGCACGATATGGCCCGTCATCGTCTCGGCGGCCTTGAAGGGATTGAAGGTGAACGCCGGCCCGGCGCCCGCAGCAATCGCCACCACCATCGTCTCGCCGATGGCGCGTGATGCCGCGACGATGAACGCCGCTGCCAGGCCGGAGATGGCCGCCGGCACCACGACTCTCAACGCCGTTTCCAGGCGTGTCGCGCCCAGGCCGTAGGCCGCCTGACGCAGGGATTGTGGCACGGCGCTCAGCGCGTCTTCGGCCATTGAGCTGACCAGCGGCAGGATGAGGATGCCGATGACAATGCCGGCCGAGGCAGTATTGTAAATCTCCACATGTTCCACGCCAAAGATAGCGCGCAGTAAGGGCGTCGTAAACATCAGCGCGAAGTAACCGTATACCACCGTGGGGATGGCGGCCAGCACTTCGAGCAGTGGCTTGAGCACGCTGCGCACGCGGGCCGAGGCGTATTCGCTCAAATAGATCGCCACGCACAAGCCGAGCGGCAAGGCGACCACAATCGCAATCAGTGAGGTCATCATTGTTGCATTGACCAAAGCCCAGATACCGAACTTGCCGATTTGCGGATTCCATTCCGTCTTGGTGAAAAACTTTGCCAGCGTAACCCGCTGCGACAGCTCGATTTCGGCTCCGGCGACGTGCGTTTCCGCGGCGGTGTTTTGCTGTCCGCGCGCCACCGTGACCAGATCCCCACGAATTTCGCGCACTTCCATTGCCTCGGCGCCGATGCGGATCGTATCGTTCAACCCGATTGCCATCCCTGTTTCGGTGATCTTGAACGTGGTCTGGGTGGCGTCTATGGCTTCTATGAGGGTTCGGTTGGTACCTTCCCACTGTTGGCGAGTGAAGAAGAGCAGGGATTCTTTGCCCAGCTCATAGACGATGCCCACCGTGACCAGGATCGAAAGCGCCCCGCACAAGAACAGAAATCCCTGGATCAGGGTCTCTGAGATGCGCGGACGTTTACGTAGCGCAGTTCTGTGCGCTGCGATTGTGTCTGGATACACGCCGGTTTTCACTTGACTGACCATAAGCCTCCCTTGAAATCCATGTGAATGTTAGAACATCTCCGTCGGTTGATAGATTTCCGTGCTTGCATGGGGTGCGGTAGCACCGGCATCTCCTCATTTGACTGAAATTCGGCTTTCTTTGAATCGCCTGCGTACCATATCTTTCGAATCATATCATATCAAGATTAAGAGCACTTCAACAGATTGTTAACGTTTGGTTAAATCGGAGCGGAACAACGCACTTGCCAAAATCCGCAAGTTGTGGACAATGGGGGGGAAAAGTCATTCAACAAGGAGTAAGAAAGTATGGCGAAGAAAACAAAGAAAAGCTATCGCGGTCCGCGTCTTTCCGAAGCACAACGCTACCGCCCTGAAGCAAAGGTAGGAGCTGCGGCACCGGTGTCTCAACCGGTTGTGGCTTCGGTGGTACCGGCCGATGCAGATTTAATGGAGGAGTATCGCTACGTGTTGACCGACCTCAAGCGCATTGCGTGGCTGGCCGTGGCGATGCTGGCACTGTTGATTGTGCTGGCGTTTATTATCGTCTAGTCCAGCGTTGCCTTTGTTGAGTCTCAGGTAGTTCTGGTGGTCTGGCCCAACGCCCAGACCAGACCGGCATCCGCAAGGATGGCAAGCCAGAGGTTTTGTGTTTGGAGGAACAGCATCGCGCTCAGCACCCCCAGGCCCACACGGACCAGCAAGTCCCGTCCGCGGTCGGGAAATTGCAGGTCGGTCCAGCGCGCCGGGTTGACAAGTGCCTCGATGACCACCGGCAGCAGGCCGGCCCACGTTCCCAGCCCAATACCCAGGGTCAGGACGAAAGGTTCCCGATAAAAGGCCCAGTGAACCTGATGGTAAATGGCCTCGCGTAGAGCTATGCCCGGGCGGTGTTGAACACCGGTGGTGTGCGTGAGGTGGTCCGCGAGGCGGATAATCGCCCAAAAGCCACAAGCCAACGCGCACACCCAACCGATGTCGCGCACCCAGTTATCCCAACTGCCGGGCGCCATATCGAGCGTCTGACCGTCACTCCAGAAAAACTGTTGCAGCCCCAGGCCGCTGGGGGTCAAAACGCCGCGCCACAAATAGGCCAGTGCCGGGATGCCCACGGCGTACAGCAAGCGCAGGGGGTGGACAAACCACGGCTGATCGAAGAGTGTAGGAGATGGCGATTTCTGCGGAGCCGCCGCGCTCAAGCGCGGCCTCTCCACGACGATCCAGCGGATGGCGCTGGCAAGCATCGCGATGCCCAGGGAGGCAATCACCCACAGCCAGCGTTCGAGCAGGGCAGTTTCGGTGTTCAAGGCTCGATTTCTGAATCGGCTACCTGTGCCGGAACGGTGACGGTGACTTTTGTGCCCTGACCGGGCGCAGATTTAATGACGGTTTTGCCCTTGACCAGGGTAGCGCGTTCGCGCAGGTTGATCATCCCCAGGCTACCACGGCTGGCGTAATTGGCTTCCATTGCCGCGACATCAAAGCCTACGCCATCATCTTCGATTTCGGCGATGACGTTCAAGCTACGCTGATAGAGCCGAATCCACAAGTTCTTGGCTTTGGCATATTTACGGGCATTGGTGGTGGCTTCTTCGGTGATGTAGAAAATCGCCCCTTGTGCCTCTTTGCTGAGCACCCCCTCGGCCTCTTTTTCCAGTTCCAGATGAATGACCGGCAGCGGGTCTGTTTCTGCTATCTTCTGTTTGAGTTGCTGCAAGGCGGCGATGAGTCCTTGCGTCTCCAGGATTAAGGGGCGTAACGTGAAGAGCATTTGGCGGATTTCTTTGGTTGTTTTACGCGCCAGTTCTTCCAACTGCTGGAGTTCTTCGATGGATTTTTCCGGTTCGCGTTTGACGAGCATGCGGATGTAATTGAGACGCATGGCAATCGCAGCGATGGTCTGCGTAGGGCCGTCGTGGAGGTTGCGCGCCAGTTTTTTGCGGGCATCTTCTTCCACCGTCACCAGGCGGTCTTTTTCTTCCATCAAGTTTTGGTAGAGGTTGGCATTTTGCAACGCCATAACGGCCTGATTGCAGATGGCCACCAGCAAGTCCTGGAAGTCCGCCGTGTAAGCATCAGGTTCGGGACTGCCCAGAACCAGAAAGCCGTAACTTTCAAAGCCGGCGCGTAGCGGCACGACAATGGCCTGCCGACAGTCTTGCATGGCCGAGAACTTTCCCAATTCCGGGTCCTCGCGCGGTGCGTTGACGACGATCGGGTCCGCGGCTTCGATGGCTTTGAGCAAGACACCTTCTTGTGCAGGAAGCCGCACACGTTCATCCTGTGTGGGAATTCCCCTGGCCTTCGCCACATAGAGCGTCTGATCCATACCAAAGAGCAAGATCAGGCCAATCTGTTTGATGTCTTTATGGGTATAAAATTCACGCAGGCCGGTGTTGCTGACATCGAGCGCCGCTTCAAGTACTCGCTCGTAGTTGAGGGTCGCGCTCAGGGTGCTGGTCAACTCGAAGATCAGGCGTATTTTTTGATGGGCGGATTCCAGGGCTGATTGGGCTTCACGTTCCTTCTTCTCGCGCTCGGCAATGAGGGTCTGCCTGATGCGCACGCCGGTTTGGCTGACCGCGCTGCCGGCCAGTAACAATATAACGCCGTTGGTGAAGTATGGAAATGCGCGCGCCATCAGTTGAAGGAAAGGCGTCGTCAAAGAAAAGCCGTTTTGATTCCAGACGATAATCCAATAAACCAGAACCACGCTGGCAACGACGATGAGGCCGTACAACCGTGAGAATCGCAGCGCTGCCGTCGTGATCGGGATGAGCGAGAAAAAGAGCAGCGGGCTGGTCGTGCTCCCCGAAGCGGCAATAAATCCCAGGGCCAGCCCGATGTCCTGGATCAAAATGACACTTTGGATGCTTTTGTTCAGGGCATTTTGGAGCAGCACCACCATAGCGATCATGTTGGCGGCGCTCCCTACGACGAGTAAGGCGGTAACCGTGCTGGGAAACTGCGCGGCTTGGAGCGCTGCCTCAATGCCGGCAATGCCTGCCACGGCCAACAGGAAAAGCCAGCGCAGGTTAATGAACAGCCATTCGATCTTGATTTCGGATTCGCTCAGGGCGGTATCGGGCTTGGGCTGCCGGGCAGTGCTTTTGGCGGCTTTGTTTTTTACCGTGGATTTACGTTTCTTGGTTTTCGCGCTCATGTCCCTGCCTATATCGAGAAGCGAATGTGGAGGATGTCCCCGTCTTGCACGATATACTCCTTGCCTTCCAGACGCACCTTGCCGGCCTTGCGTGCCGCAGCCATAGTCCCTTCGGCGATGTGATCCTCGTAGCTGATGACCTCGGCGCGGATGAATCCCCGCGCCAGGTCCGTGTGGATGACGCCCGCGGCTTCTTGTGCATTTGCGCCAACCCTGACATTCCAGGCGCGCACTTCATCTTCCCCTACGGTAAAAAACGATTGCAATCCGACAAGTTTGTAGGATGCCTGAATGACGCGCGATAACGCCAGTTCCTTGATGCCGAATTCTTCCATGAATTCTGCGGCTTCATCCGGCGGAAGCTGCCCGATCTCCATTTCGAGCTTGCCCTGGATGGCGAGCACCGTCGAGTGTTTGTGATTGTAGGTGATGACCTTTTGTGGGTCAAGGGGTTCTTCGCCGGCGTTGAGCAACACCAGGACGGGCTTGAGCGTCAGGAGGCTGTAGCCGTGCAACCCGGCAATCTCTTCGGCGGTCAGATCCAGGTCACGGAGCGGCGTATTGGCGTTCAAAGCCGCATGCAGGCGTTCAAAGAGTGCCTGGCTTTCGAGCAGGGCTTTGCGCTCGTCGCCGCGTGCGCCCTTGTGGAGGCTCTCCTGGATGCGTGCCAGCCGATTCTCGACCGTCACCATATCGGCAAGCAACAGCTCGCCGTCCAGCGTCTCCAGGTCACGCTGCGGGTTGACGCTTCCGGCAATGTGCGGCACGAGTTCATTCTCGAAGGCACGCACCACGTGGACGAAGGCATCCATCGGGGCGATTTTGTTGCGTAGCTCGCCGGTGAGTCCGGTCTTACCCAGGTCTTGATCCAGGCCAGCGATGTCGGTGTAGGTAACTTTGGCGTAGATCGTTTTGCGTGGGTTGTAGATTTTGCTGAGCACATCAACGCGCACATCTGGCACATCAACGACGGCGCTGTATAGTTCCAATCGGCCACTTGCGGTGACGGTGGTGGGGCGGTTGGCCCGCGTGAGAGCGTTGAAGACGGTTGTTTTTCCACTGCCAGGCAATCCGATGATTCCCAGTTCCATAAGTGACTCCTTAGCCTTGTTTAACTCAGTACAAACATTATACCATGACTCGATGTCTTGTACCAATGTAAGAACAGGGCTATCGCATCTGGAAAACTTTGTTCCGTCGCGTTGTCTGTTGTGCCGCTAAAGTGGCATCTTTGACGATTTCAGTTGGATTGCGTCGTTTGTGGCTCGGCCAGGATGCTTTGGACCGTCTTGATCAGCGTTTGAGGACTGAATGGCATGACAAGGTAATGATGCGGGTAGAGCTTGCTGATCATATTAAAATATGTTTCAGGGATCAGGGCCGGGTTCAAAGCGCTGATAATGAGGACAGGCGTGTTGCGCAATTGTTCGTCGTTTTGCATCATCTCGTAGAATTCGCAGCCGTTGATGTCCGGCCGCATAAGATTTTGGATCAGCAGGTCAATGGGTTCCTGGCGCAAAATGGAAAGCGCGGTTTGGGTGTCGCTGGTATACAGGTGTTCGTAGCCTGCTCGTTCCAGAATGAGATGGAGCAGGTTGAGGATATCCGGATCAGTATGTAAACTGAGGATTTTAGTCACTTTGAACACCTATATCGGTAGATTATTCTTAAACCATTTTATAACATTCTCTATCCATATTATACGCCAAATATCAGGAAAGTGGATAGGAGCTTGGTACCGGGGGCTTATCATTCTTGCGACGGTTGAGAAACGCGGATCTGGCGATGCAACGCCAGCGCGGATCTGGCGATCCGCTTGAAGCAACGGGGATTGCGACCCGCTCGAAGCGGTTGAAGTCATTGTAGCGAGCATGATAAAGCCCTATTGGTGCGGCAGGGCCTTATCATTCTTGCTCCGAGGGGAACGCCAGTTCCCCGTTTTTAGCTGATATAGTTGAGCAACGCGGATCTGGCGATGCAACGCGGATCTGACGATGCAACGCGGATCTGACGATCCGCTTGAAGCGACGCGGGCGATCCGCTCGAAGCGGTTGAAGTCATTGTAGCGAGTATGATAAAGCCGTACTGGTGCAGCGGGGCCTTATCATTCTTGCTCCGAGGGGAACGCCAGTTCCCCGTTTTTAGCTGATATAGTTGAGCAACGCGGATCTGGCGATGCAACGCGGATCTGACGATCCGCTTGAAGCGGTTGAAGTCATTGTAGCGAGTATGATAAAGCCCTACTGGTGCGGCAGGGCCTTATCATTCTTGCTCCGAGGGGAACGCCAGTTCCCCGTTTTTAGCTGATATAGTTGAGCAACGCGGATCTGGCGATGCAACGCGGATCTGGCGATGCAACGCGGATCTGGCGATCCGCTCGAAGCAACGGGGATCGCGATCCGCTCAAAGCAACGGGGATCGCGATCCGCTCGAAGCGGTTGAAGTCATTGTAGCGAGCATGATAAAGCCGTACTGGTGCAGCGGGGCCTTATCATTCTTGCTCCGAGGGGAACGCCAGTTCCCCGTTTTTAGCTGATATAGTTGAGCAACGCGGATCTGGCGATGCAACGCGGATCTGGCGATGCAACGCGGATCTGACGATCCGCTCAAAGCAACGGGGATCGCGATCCGCTCGAAGCGGTTGAAGTCATTGTAGCGAGCATGATAAAGCCCTATTGGTGCGGCAGGGCCTTATCATTCTTGCTCCGAGGGGAACGCCAGTTCCCCGTTTTTAGCTGATATAGTTGAGCAACGCGGATCTGGCGATGCAACGCGGATCTGACGATGCAACGCGGATCTGACGATGCAACGCGGATCTGGCGATGCAACGCGGATCTGACGATCCGCTTGAAGCGGTTGAAGTCGCGGTTGAAGTCATTGTAGCGAGCATGATAAAGCCCTACTGGTGCGGCAGGGCCTTATCATTCTTGCTCCGAGGGGAACGCCAGTTCTCCGTTTTTAGCTGATATAGTTGAGCAACGCGGATCTGGCGATGCAACGCGGATCTGGCGATGCAACGCGGATCTGACGATGCAACGCGGATCTGACGATCCGCTTGAAGCGGTTGAAGTCGCGGTTGAAGTCATTGTAGCGAGTATGATAAAGCCCTACTGGTGCGGCTTGACGTTGTATGCTCCCGCATATATCATGGGGTGTGAAGAAGCTCGCCTAGGGGTATGATAGCCTTTCATAAACTCAGGAGGTGCAGGGATGAAGAAAATTTTAGGGGTGCTCTGTGTTGCGGTGATGGTGTTGCTGTCGGTCGCCGAGGTCGCTGCCGGGCCGGCTCTGGCGGGCGAAGTCACCCATATCGTTAAGCCGGGTGAAACCTTGTCCAGCATTGCGCGCTTATACGGCGTGGATGTCTCGGCGTTGGCGCGCGCGAACAACATCCTCAATCCTAACCACATCTACATCGGCCAGCGTCTGATCATCCCCGCCAAACCGACAACGCCGCCTGCCGGCGTCTATGTGGTGAAGGCCGGCGATACCCTGTACAGCATCGCGCGTTACTACGGGACGACGGCGTGGGCGATTGCGCAGGCAAACGGCATCTACAATCTTAATTACATCTATGTCGGGCAGCGGTTGGTGATCCCCGGTGTGGCGCCGGCCCCGACACCGCAGCCTTCGGGGGGGACGGGATGGCGCGGCGAGTATTTCAACGTCGCCGACCTTTCCGGTGCGCCGGTTTTTACGCGCAACGACGCAGCGATAAATTTCTTCTGGGGGTTGCGTTCCCCTGATACCCGCCTCAACACCGATCATTTTTCGGTGCGTTGGACGCGCACGATCAACTTCCGTGGTGGATGGTATCGTTTTAAGATCACCGTGGACGATGGCGCACGCCTCTGGGTGGATGGCAATCTGGTCCTCGATCAATGGCGGGTGCAATCCCAGGCGACCTATCAGGTTGATCTCACCCTGTCTGCCGGCAACCATCCGGTGGTCATCGAATACTTCGACGATACCGGCAACGCGGCCATCCAGTTCTCTTTTACCCGCCTGGGGAACGCGCCCGTGACACTCACGCCGACCCCCACACCGACGGCCACGCCGGACGCTTCTGCACCTGCCGAGGCATGGTTAGGCGAGTACTTCGGCAATCCTGAATTGAGCGGCAAACCTGTCGTCACCCGCATGGATGAGCAGATCGGATTCAACTGGGGACTGAGCGCGCCCGTCGGCGGTTTGCCTGAGAATTATTTCGGGGTGCGTTGGACGCGCAAGGCATTTTTCTACGAGGACAATTATGCCTTCTGTGCTATGGCCGACGATGGTGTGCGCCTGTATGTGGATGGCGTGCGGGTGATAGATGAATGGCACGGCGCCAATGCGCAGTCCTACTGTGCTCAAGTGGATCTCACCAAAGGCACGCATACCGTCATGGTCGAGTATTATGAGGATGGCGGCAACGCGCTCATCTATGTCTGGTGGGAACGGCATTGAAGTCTTGCGCTATTTGACTTTTCATTAAAAACGGGTATCACTGGACGTGGGGGAGGGACTGTTGCTCCCCCATTTCGTATTGTTAATCTTGATAAACGTAGGGGCAATGGTTTATGAATGTGGTCTTATTGTCACCTTATTTTCCGCCGAACTATTACCATTTCGCCGTGTCATTGCGTCGCAATGGCGTGAACGTTTTGGGCATCGGCGATGCTCCTTACGATCACCTGATTTACGAATTACGGGCGGCATTGACAGAATATTATCGTGTGGATGACCTGCATCATTACGACGCTTTGCTGCGGGCGTGTGGCTATTTCACGCATCGTTACGGGAAGCTGGATCGTATTGAATCGCACAACGAGTACTGGCTGGAAACCGATGCGCGCCTGCGCACCGATTTCAACGTTCACGGCCCCAAGAACGCCGATATTGCCTGGGTCAAACAAAAATCGAAGATGAAGCAGGTGTTCAGCCGGGCCGACATCCCCGTCGCCAGGGGGAGCGTGGTGCGGACCCTTGAAGAGGCTACGCATCTGATTGCCGAGGTGGGGTATCCGGTGATCGCCAAGCCCGACATTGGCGTCGGCGCCAATGCCACGTATAAGATCAACGATGCTGCTGCACTGGAGCGTTTCTTTGCCGAGAAACCGCCCGTGGATTACATACTGGAAGAGTTTGTTTCCGGCGCGCTTTACTCTTTCGATGGTCTGGTGGATCAGGAAGGCCGGATCGTCTTTTGCACCTCGCATTTTTTCAACCGGGGCATTATGGAGATCGTCAACGACGATCTGGAAATCTTTTACTACTCGATGCGTGAGCTTCCAGCGGGCCTTGAAGAGATCGGACGGCGGGCCGTTGCGGCTTTTGAGCTGCGCGAGCGGTTTTTCCATATCGAGTTTTTCCGAGTTGCCGATGATCGTTGGGTGGCTTTGGAAGTGAATATGCGGCCTCCCGGCGGGCTGACCATGGACATGTTCAATTACGCCAATGATATGGACTTTTACCAGGAATGGGCAAACATTGTAACGTACAACACGTTACGTTCCCAGCCTACCCGCCCGTATCATTGTGCCTATATCGGACGCAAGTGGACCGTGCCACATCGGCTTTCTCATGACGATGTCCTGCGCCGCTATGGGCCGTGGATCACCTATCATGGCTCGATGAGCGAAGTCCTGTCGCCGGCGTTGGGCCATTACGCCTATGTGTTACGCTCCCCCGACCTTGTGGAGCTGCGGCAAATCATTGACGCCATCATGGCGTAACGTGGGTTCCTAACGCTTTGAGCGGCTTGCCTTAACAGGGGCGCATTTCAGTTTAGGGACAACTTGCCGGGCCGCTCTTTGAATGTTTGCCGTGGCCGGTCTCTGACCGTGCCACTTCCTGAGCGACGCGCAGGCTCGGTCTGAAGACCGGCCTGAGCATCTTAACAGTGTTTGAAGCGGATCGCCAGATCCGCGATTTTTTTGATGGGGGAAAAGATGAAAGAAGAATACTTCAAATTGTGGAGCGACCACCTGGGCCGCGATATGGAGATGAAAGCCTACGGACATGCCGGCAAGCCGGTGCTGGTCTTCCCTTCGGCATGCGGGCGCTTCTACGAGTTTGAGGACTTTGGCATGGTCGCGGCGGCTGCACCTTTCATCGAAAGTGGTAAAATCCGGCTCTATACCGTAGACAGCATTGACTGCGAAGCCTGGCTGGCACACTGGATGTATCCCGGTGACCGGGGACGGCAGCACGAGCGTTACGAACGCTACGTGCTCGAAGAAGTCCTCCCGTTTATCCGCGAGCACAGTGGCTTCCCCGGCAAGGCGATGACGACCGGGTGTAGCATGGGCGCCTATCACGCAGCGAATTTTTTCTTTAAGCATCCGGAGCACTTCGATAGCGTGATCGCGTTGAGCGGCCTCTATGGGCCGGAATACTTTGTCGGAAGCTACATGGATGATACCGTCTATTACAACTTCCCCCTCTGTTACTTGCCGAATTTGACCGATCCTGTCTATCTGGAACAATTTCGGCAAAGCCGCATCATCGTCTGTGTGGGGCAGGGGGCCTGGGAAGAAGACAGCCTGCGTGAGACGCGCATCCTTGAAACCGACCTGCGCGCCCTGGATGTGCCGGCCTGGTTCGATTACTGGGGGCCGGATGTCAGCCATGATTGGCCCTGGTGGCGCAAACAATTACCTTATTTCCTGGAGAAAAGTCTATGACCGTTTCCCTTCTGTTGCGTGAACGAGTTGCGGCGCTTGTCCGCGCTGGATTGCAGCAGGTGCAGGCCGCCGGCGCGTTGCCGCCCTTCGACATTCCTGATCCTGTCCCTGTTGAACAGAGCCGTTACGAAGCTCATGGGGATTACGCCTCGCCGGTGTGTATGGGACTGGCGAAGGTGCTGCGGCGTGCGCCCTTGCAGATTGCGCAGGCCGTTGCACAGCACATTCCCCCCGCCGACTTCATCGCACAGGTGGAGGTGGCGCCGCCGGGCTATCTCAATTTCACCCTTTCGACGGCGTGGGTAGCGCAGCAGACACCGGTGATCCTCGCGGCCGGCGAATCCTGGGGGAATGTATCTCTGGGCAGCGGCAAGCGTGTGCAGGTGGAGTTCGTCAGCGCCAACCCCACCGGGCCGATCACCATCGGTTCGGCCCGCAATGCCGTGATCGGCGACACGCTGGCCTCGATTTTGGAGGCTGCGGGCTATGCCGTTGAACGCGAATACTATGTCAACGACGCCGGCTCCAAAGTGCGCAACTTCGGCGCGAGTATTTTTTCGCGTTATGCCGGACTGTTCGGCGTGGATGTACCCTTTCCTGAACAGGGCTACCCCGGCGCGTATGTGACCGACCTGGCGCAGCGTGCACGCGATGAATTCGGTGACCGCTACCTGACGCTGGAGCGCGATGCGGCCATCCGCGCGCTGGGTGAGTGGGGCATCGCGCGGATCCTCGACGGCATACGTGACGACCTGGCGCAGTTGCGCGTTCACTTCGATAGCTGGTTCAGTGAAAGGTCGCTCTACGAGAGCGGTTTGTTTGACGCCATGATGGAAAAACTGCGCGCCGGTGGTTACATCGTCGAGTATGATGACGCGGTATGGTTCCGTCACCCCGACCTGGAAAAGGACGCCGTGCTCATCCGTTCGCCACGGGTCGTTCCCAATCCAGAGGATCGCCCGACGTATCTGGCATCGGATATCCCCTACCTGTGGAACAAAATTGTTGAACGCGGTTTCGACAAGGCCATCTATGTATGGGGATCGGATCACCACGGCGATGTTCCGCGCGTGCAGGCAGCGGCGAAAGCGCTCGGCGTGGATGTGAATCGGCTGGTGTTCATCCTCTACCAGATGGTGACGTTGCTTCGTGGCGGGCAGGAAGTGCGCATGTCCAAAAGCTCCGGGGAGTTCGTCACCCTGCGCGAGCTGGTGGATGAAGTCGGCCCGGATCCGATCCGCTTTATGATGCTCACGCGCACCGTGGATGTCACGCTGGATTTCGACCTTGACCTGGCCGTGGAGCAGTCGGATCGCAATCCCGTCTACTACGTGCAGTACGCGCACACGCGCATTGCCGGCGTGCTGCGCAAGGCCGCCGAGGAAGGATGCGACCTTGACGCGCCGGGCGATCCCGCCCTGCTCACACATCCGAGCGAATTGGCGCTCATCCGCAAGATGCTGGCGCTGCCCGAAGTCATCACCCTGGCGGCAAGCAGCATGGCGCCGCACTACCTGACGTTCTACGCTACCGAACTGGCATCGTTATTCCATGCCTTTTACCGTGACTGCCGCATTGTCTCCACGGCGCCGGAGGATGCGGCGCTCACGCGGGCGCGGCTGATGTTGGCCCGTGCCGCGCAACATGTCCTCGCCCGTGTGCTGCATCTGATGGGCATGGATGCTCCCGAACGTATGTGATTCCGGTAGACGGCAGACAGGGAGAGGTTCTCTCATCTTACTGTCCGCCGTCTACTGCCTATCTTTTACTTCTTTGAGGAGTTGCTATGGGACTCAAACCCGACCACTGGATTCGCAAGATGGCATTGGAACAGCAGATGATTGATCCGTTCTTTGACGGACAAAAACGCAACGGCGTAATCTCTTATGGTCTGTCCTCGTATGGATATGACATTCGTGTCGCCAATGAATTCAAAGTTTTCACGGCGGGGGTGGGGGACCTGGCGGTTGTAGACCCCAAGAACATTGACATCCGCGCGATGGTGGATTTCGTGGGCGACATCTGCATCATTCCGCCCAATTCCTTCGCCCTGGCCCGCAGTCTGGAATATATCCGCATGCCGCGAAACGTATTAGGCACAGTTTTGGGGAAATCTACATATGCCCGCTGTGGCATTGTGACGAATTTCACACCTCTGGAGCCGGGCTGGCATGGCTACATCACCATCGAGATCAGCAATACAACGCCGCTGCCGGCGAAAATCTACGCCAACGAGGGCATCGCGCAGGTGCTGTTCTTCGAGGGTGACGAGCCGTGTGAAGTCTCCTACGCCGACAAACAAGGCAAATACCAGGGGCAGATCGGAGTGGTGTTGCCGAGGTTGTGAGGAGACGAGTAGGAGCAGAGAGTATTGAAGACGCGCATTGCTCTTTTCTTGAGTATCCTGGCGTCGTTGCTCTGCGTGCTTGCCCTCCCCTTGTGGAGTGTGCGGTACGCCCTGTTCACGCCGGATTTCTACCGACGTTGGCTGCGAGAGAGTGACTTTGTCGGGCAGGTGAGCATTGCGCTGGCAAACGACTTGCCGCGACGGATCCCTGAAACGGCGTGGCCGGCGTGGATCCCCCGCACGCCCGAAACGTTGCGGGCGTTTTTTGACTACGTGTTCGTGCCCTCAGAAGTAGAGGCGCTGGGCGTGCGCGTGGGACCATCGTGGGCGGCGTGGGCGCTTGGCGAGGCGGCATCGCCGGAACGGCTAACACCGCAGGTAGCGCATTGGCTCTCCGGCGATCGGGGCGAGAACATCCGCGCGTTCCTGTGGCGGGCTTTGCCTTCCTGTGACACAGCATCGCCACCCGCTTGCCTGCCGGCGGATCCCGGCGCGCATGCCGGGGTCGGGCAGCAGCAACAAGCGTGGTGGAACGATTTTACCGATGACTTCATCGCCATCAGCGAAGTCACCGAAGCGCGATTCATTGCGGCGTGGCGTGCGCCGGGCTGGCTGCGTTGGGTGTGGTACGCACCGTTTCTGGCTTTGCTGCTGGCCCTCGTCGCTACCGCGTTGATGTCCGACCGCAAGCGTTGGGTGTGTATGAGCGTGCCGTTGCTCACGGCCGGGCTGCTTGTCGGCGGAATCGGTGGGCTGGCGTTGTTGGATCGAATTGCGCCGCCGGATATTCGCGCCTTGACCGGCATCCCGTTTTCGGCGGGAACCCTGGCGGTGTTCGCGCCGCTGTGGCGTGCGTTGATGCGCATCCTGGGACCGCTGTGGGTGATGGGCGGTGCGGTGTCACTGTCCCTGGGATTGCTTTGGCTGGCGTTGACTTTTGAGCATTGGATCGGCAAAGGAATTGTTGTGGCGCTGGCTTTGCTGACGCTGTGGGGTGGGGGACAGTTCCTTCCGGGGTCGCTTTTGACGCCTGTGGCCGTGCTTCCCCCGCCGTCTATCGAACCCACGCCGACGCCGTGGCCCACCTTCACCAGCACACCGACACTGACACCGACGCCGTACTACTGGCCTGTGTCGCCCGGCACGCCTGTGCCGACGCCGGCCGGACCATTCACGACCGACGCACAACTTCTCGGCTGCATCCAGGGTGAAGGCGCGCCGCTCCTGGCGCTGAACCTTCTCGGTGATGAAATTCAGGCTCTGACTGCCGATGTCACGCTGCGCTATCGCTACCCGACGCTCGCTCCCTTGCCCCAGGTGACGCATCCGCTGACCTTCACGGCGTTCGCGTTGGCGGATGACGGGACGGAGATCGCCGTGGCCCGTGAGCGTAACCTGTACCTTTATACATTCCCGTCGTGGTCACGGACGTTGCGCAGCCGCGTCTCGACCTTTGCGCGGATTCAGACGTTGGCCTACGCCGTCGGGCGCACGCAACTCGTGCTGGGCTTGGAGAACGGCTACTTGTGGGTCATCAACCCGGCGAACGGGGCGATCGTGTGGCTGCTCAAAGCCGATGATAATCCGGTGACGGCACTCGCCGCGCATCCGACGCAGCCCCTCGTATTAGCGGGGGCCGCCGATGGGCGCGTATCTCTGTGGGATATGGTGAACGGCGCGCAAATCGCCGTCTTGGAAGGGCATACGACGGCAGTGCGGTTCCTGGCCTTTGCACCACAGGGCGATCGCGCACTCTCGGTGGACGCGGCGGGACAGTGGATTGTGTGGGATGTCGCGCAGCGGAGTGCCGTGCGGCAGCGCACACCGACATTGACCGGCACGCTTTCCGCATTGACGTGGACGAAGGATTTCATCCTCGGTGGTACGACGGCGGGGGAATTGCTGTTTGCGGATGAGAACCTGACCTTCCATCACTTACCGGTTTCCGCAGATACCATCGCCACCGTTCATTTGGATGCCGCCGGCCCGGCCCTCATCGGCACTGCTGACGGCAAAATCTGCCTCTGGGGTGTTCTCGATGACTGAACCTATACGTATTCTGCACTTCGCCGATCTGCACATCGGTATGGAAAACTACGGGCGGTTGGACCCGGAATCGGGCCTGAACCAGCGCGTGAAGGATTTCCTCGCGCGGCTGGATATGGTCGTTGAATACGCCATCACGCATGAGGCCGATCTGGTGCTTTTTGCCGGCGATGCCTTCCGCACGCGCAGTCCGAATCCTACCCATCAACGCGAGTTTGCGCAGCGTATTCGGCGTTTATCACAGGCGGCGATTCCTACCGTGCTGCTGGTGGGCAATCACGATGTCCCCGTGATGGAACAGCGTGCCTCGAGCGTTGAAATCTTTGCCACCCTTGCCGTTCCCTATGTGACCGTTGCCGCGCGCCCTGAGCTGTTGCGCGTGGACACGCGCCGTGGCCCTCTTCAGCTTGCGGTGATCCCCTACCCTGTCCGCCAGCGTCTGCTCAGCCGTGAACAGTTCCGGCAAATGAACCAGGAAGCCCTGGATCGCGCCGTGAGCGAGGTGGTGGTGCGCCTGATTCAGCAGTTTGCGGCACAGCTTGATTCTCACATCCCGGCGGTGCTGGCCGGGCATTTCTCGGTCGAAAATGCCCATTGGGGATCGGAGCGCAATATCATGGTGGGCCGCGATGTGGCAATCCCCCTCTCGGCGTTGACCGACGCAGCATGGGACTACGTCGCACTCGGACACATCCATCAACACCAAAATCTCAATCCGACGAACGCGCCGCCGGTTGTGTACGCCGGCAGCCTGGAACGGGTGGACTTCGGTGAAGAGAAGCAGCCCAAGGGCTTCTGCTGGGTCGAAGTGCAGCGTGGGGCGACCGCGTGGCGTTACATCGAAACGCCGGCGCGCCCCTTCGTGACCATCCGGGTAGATGTGCGTCAGGAGCCTCATCCCCTGCGCACCATCGAGCGTGCGCTGGCCTCTCAGTCACTCTCCGAAGCGGTCGTGCGGTTGAGCGTGCAGATGTCGCCGGAACAGGAGCCATACCTGCGGGACGCCGACCTGATGCCTTTGCTGATGGACGCTTTCTTTGCACAGATCAACCGCGAGGTAGACCGCGCTGCGCGTGACCGCCTCAGTGGTCTGGAGCCGGATGCGCTGACCCCTATGCACTTGTTGGAACGCTACCTGCAATCCAAAGGCAAAACGGATGAGGAATTGCCGCCTTATCTGGCAGAAGCGCAGACCATCTTTGCGGATGAGGATGTTGCCACAGACGATTGAAGGCTTGACAAATCTTCGAAATCTTCTATAGTCAAGAATAAGATTTGTTCCAAAGGGATAAGCCATTAAACAACGGGAGAGTGTGTGTTAACGAAACCCTTCCATAGAGCGATGTCAGCGCTTGTGGTAATAGGGCTGCTGACAGGAGTGGTCGCCGGACATGTAGGGGCTTCGCGTTTCCCAGATCTCTCTACGCAGTCCTCTGGAACGTCCACCCTGTCACCTTATTGGAGCCGCAGAATCCTGCGCTGGGAAACCCTCATTTTGCAAGAAGCCAATCGTCGCGGCCTGGACCCCGACCTGATCGCGTCTCTGGTGTGGATGGAGTCGCGTGGCGAGGCCGATGCGGTCGGTCCGGTTGGCTCTGTGGGATTGATGCAGGTAATGCCCAAAGAGGAGGGCTTCTCCTGGCGCCCTTCAAAAGAGGCTCTCCTTGATCCCAGCCTCAACCTCTTTTGGGGCACGCGCACCCTCTCCATCATCATCCAGCAGGGGAATGGCGACATTTTCAACGCACTCGCGGCCTATAATGCCGGATGGGAAAAGATAGATTCCCGCCAACCGCGATATTTCGCCACAACCATTTTACGCGATTATGCGAACGCCGTTGCGATGCGCTGTGGGATCACGGGGCGTTGGGTGGCATTCTTTGCCGTCAAGAGTTATCAAATTCGTGGGCCGATCTGGATTGCCGACTCCGCACGTCAGGACGTTTACTTTTTCGGTCAAACCAATGTTGTGCCCGAAGGGACGGCACTCATCCCCAATGTGGCGCCGGCCGCGGTTGTGGCGCGTTTTGAGGCTGAAGATACGGGCGCTCATCATGAGGTCGGTCTCTGGCTTTACAGTGCCGCGCAGAATGTGTGGAATAGTTGTGTGGCTACTTCCGGGGCGGCTACCCCTATGCCGACATTCACCGCGACGCCGACCGCGATGACTGCATCGGTGCCCCTCGTTGCGCCGACATCCACGTTATTGCCCATCCCCTCCGCTACGCCGACGGGAGTTCCCCCCACCACACCGACCTCGGTGCCGGTTTTGCCATCCCCGACGCCGACTTTTGCGTTGTTCCCGACTGCGACGCCGGGTGCAGGCGAAACCGCCGATGCCGTGGTGCTCGAGAACGGCGCCGACTTGCGTCCGGGCGCAACCCGCTGGTGGGATCCTGTGGCGACTTTGCTACCCGGCACCCCGGTACGTCTGCTCGGTTATGACCCCGACAGGCCGGAGTGGGTGTATCTCAGCACCCTTGATAAGACTTTGCTGGGGTGGACGCAAATCGTCAACCTCAAAGTGCTGCGTCCTCTGAAGGATCTGCCGCTGGTGACACCGCTCCCTACGCTGACCCCGACCACGACCGCCACACCAACCCCGACGGCAACGCCGACCGTCGCCTGTACCGGTGAATCTTTGTGGGCAGAGGCCTGGCCGATCCGCAAACTGAATACTGTGGATGGCTGGATGGCGGTCATTTATGTCAGGGGACATGGCGGCAATTGCGTGTACACCTACGCCTGGAACGAGGAGGAGAATGTAGTGGGTGGCCCTACATTGGAAGGCCATCTCTTTGAAGTCCGTTCGCCGGATCGTGCGGGCAACATCGTCGGAACGGTTCTGGTGATGTCAGGAGACGAGATGGTGCGCGTGGGGGTGTATATCAAACCGCCGGACAGCGGCGAGTAGGGGGTTGGCGTTTGGTCATCGTCGCTTTGGCCAGGGTGAAGTCATCCTGGCCTTTCTGCTTAATCTATTCTGACGGATTTTGAAAATGGGCGCGCAAAAATGTGATCTGTTAGTTCATTCTGCCGATCAGCTTTGTGTCATTCCACCTCAGGATGGTGGGCCGCAGCGTGGCACGTCTCTGGGAAACCTGGGCATGATTGAGGACGGCGCGGTTGCCATTGCGGCGGGCCGCGTGATCAAAGTCGGGCCGACCTGCGAGGTGCGCCCACATTTTAACGCCGCCCGTGAGATTGACGCACGCGGCAAAGTCGTATGTCCCGGCTTCGTGGATCCACACACGCATCTGGTGTGGATGGGCGACCGCGCGGCGGAATTCGAGCAGCGCATCGCCGGCGCGACGTATATGGAGATCATGGCGGCGGGCGGCGGAATTATGTCCACCGTGCGGGCCACGCGCGATGCCTCTGTGGATGAGCTTGTCGCGGCGATGCGTCCGCGTTTGGATCGCATGCTTGCTCACGGCACGACGACCGTGGAAGTGAAGACGGGCTATGGCCTGGAAACTGCGGCAGAACTGCGGCAATTGGAGGCGATTGTCGCCCTTGACCGGGCGCATCCGGTAACGCTGGTTCCCACCTTTTTGGGAGCGCACGCCGTCCCCGCCGAATATCGGCAGCATCCTGACGCCTACGTGGACGTTGTGGTTCACCAAATGCTGCCCGCCGTGGTGGAGAAATCACGGACATTGGGGCTGCCGCGATTGCCGTTCTGCGATGTTTTTTGTGAAGACGGCGCGTTTGACCTGGCACAGAGCCGCCGCATCCTTGAGGCGGCGCGGGCATTGGGGTTCCCGCTCAAAATCCACGTGGATGAGTTCGCTTCGCTCGGTGGGGCACGGCTGGCGGTGGCGTTGGGGGCGACGTCGGCGGATCATCTGGTCACGACGCCGCCGGAAGACATCGCCATGCTCGGCGCATCGGAGACGGTGGCGGTTTCACTGCCGTGCACGCCTTTCGGCCTGGGGCAACACGACTACACCCCCGCCCGCGCCCTGCTTGAGGCCGGCGCGGCATTGGCGCTGGCGACCGATTGCAACCCCGGCACGGCCTGGAATGAGTCCATGCCCTTTGTTATTGCGCTGGCGTGCCGTTACCTGCGAATCACACCCGCACAGGCGCTGGTTGCGGTGACGTTGAACGCTGCGTTTGCCGTCGGCCTGGGCGACCGGGTGGGAAGCCTCACGCCCGGCTACGCGGGCGATTTGTTAATCCTGGACATCCCTGACTATCGGTACCTGGGATATCGCTTCGGCGTGAATCCTGTGGCTCTGGTTGTTAAAAGGGGTGAGATCATCTATCAAACTACCGACTACCAGACTACCGACTACTAGACTACCGACCACTAGACTACTGACTACCAGACTACTGACTACCAGACTACCGACTACCAGACTACCGACTACTAGACTAATGACTACCAGACTACTGACTACCAGACTACCGACTACCAGACTACTGACTACTAGACTAATGACTACTAGACTACCGATTTTGTCAGAAGAAAACTATAAGCTGATTGTCACAGCCGGTGGCGGACGCATTGACAGTTATATTGCCGAGGCGGTGCCGACTTTGTCGCGCACGGCAGTTCAACGTTTGATTGACGCGGGTGACGTGTTGGTGAACGGTGCGCCGACACGCGCGGCTTACAAAGTGCGGGCCGGCGATGTGATCGAGGTGCATATCCCCCCACCGGAACCTGCAACGCTGACGCCGGAAGTGTTGCCTCTGGACATCCTCTATGAGGATGCGGATATGCTGGTCATTAACAAGGCCGCCGGGATGGTGGTCCATCCGGGCGCGGGTAACTTCTCCGGCACGCTGGTCAACGCTTTGCTGGCCCATTGCACCGATTTGCAGGGAGTCGGCGGCGAGCTACGTCCCGGCATTGTTCACCGGTTGGACAAAGACACATCCGGCGTATTGGTCGTCGCCAAGCACGACCGCGCCATACAGGCGTTGCAGCGGCAGTTCAAAGCGCGTGAGGTGCACAAAGTCTACACTGCCCTGGTGATCGGCAACATCGCGCAGGCCGAAGGGGTGATCGAGGCCCCCATCGGACGCCACCGCGTTCACCGTCAGCGTATGGATGTCGTTGCCGATGGCAAGCCGGCGCGCACCCGCTGGCGGGTGTGCGGCCGCTATCACGATGCCCAAAATCGCGTCTACACGTTGCTGGATGTGCTGTTGTTGACCGGACGCACCCATCAGATTCGCGTTCATTTTGCCTGGCTCGGCTATCCACTGGTCGGGGATACCGTCTATGGCCCGGCGCATCCTCCCCTGCCTGCGCCACGTCAGTTCCTCCATGCGCGCGCTTTGACGCTGGTGCACCCGACGACCGGCGAGAAAATGACCTTCTCTGCGCCGTTGCCGGAGGATCTGGCCCATCTCCTGGCGTCCTTGAACCCGCTCCCTGAATAGGAATCTATGACTCTCCTGAAAAGGGTCTACCAACCCCAAAGGACACCGGGGACTCCAGGTAAGGCTGCGGACTCTGCGCTCTCGGCGGTAAAAGTCACGCCCGTTCTGAAACGCAGCCGGATCGTCTGCACATTTGACGATTAGGGCAAATTCAGGTATCCTTCAAGGCAATGGAAAAACAGCGTCTCGATGTTTTGCTGGTGGAGCGTGGCCTGGCGGAAAGTCGTTCACTGGCGCAGCGACTCATCCATGCCGGCGAGGTGCTGGTGGAAGGGCAGTTGGCCGACAAGCCCGGCGTGAGTGTGCCGGTGGATGCCGACCTGAGGTTGAAATCCCGCCCCCGCTTTGTGAGCCGGGGAGGTGAAAAACTGGCAGCCGCGTTAGCGCGTTTTCCGGTGACGGTCAGCGGGAAAGTGGCTGCGGACATCGGCGCTTCGACGGGCGGCTTCACGGATTGCCTGTTGCAACACGGCGCGGCGAAAGTCTATGCGATAGATGTGGGATACGGGCAACTGGCATGGGAGCTGCGTCAGGATGCGCGGGTGGTCGTGCTGGAGCGGATCAATGCGCGCTATCTGACGGCATTGCCGGAACCCGTTGACCTGATCGTATCGGATGTGTCGTTCATCTCACTGCGACTGATCTATGCGACGGCCGTGCGCTGGCTCAAGCCTGACGGTGCGGTCATTTCGCTCATCAAGCCGCAGTTCGAGGCCGGACGCGCGGATGTCGGCAAGGGCGGTGTGGTGCGCGACCCGGCGGTTCATCGGCGTGTGCTGGAGACGGTGACGGCGGACATGGCGGCTCTGGGGCTGGGCTTGCGTGGGCTGATGGTTTCCCCACTGCTTGGGCCGGCCGGCAACGTCGAATTTCTGGGATGGTGGGAGGCAGGCGCGATCTCCGGCGACACACAGACGTGGATTGACCAGACTTTGGATGAGGTTAGAACGTTCAAACGTTGAAACGTTCACACATTAAGGGAGAAGGATGGATCCGCAACATATTCGCAATTTCAGCATTATTGCTCATATAGACCACGGCAAATCCACCCTGGCCGACCGGTTGTTGGAAGTGACCGGCACGGTGGAATCGCGGAAATTCGCCAGCGGGCAATCGCAAGTGCTCGATAGTATGGATTTGGAACGTGAGAAGGGCGTGACGATCAAAGCCTCGGCGGTACAGATGCACTGGGTCGCCGCCGATGGTAAGGAATACGAGCTGAATCTAATTGACACACCCGGTCACGTGGACTTTGCCTATGAGGTGAGCCGGGCGCTGGCGGCCTGTGAAGGCGCTCTGTTGGTGGTGGACGCCACCCAGGGGATCGAAGCGCAGACGCTGGCGAACCTGTATCTGGCGTTGGAGAACGACCTGGAGATCATCCCCGTGATCAATAAAATTGATCTGGCGACGGCCAATGTGGAAAAAGTTTCCCGTGAGGTCGCCGAGTTGTTGGGCGTTCCGGTGCAGGATGTGGTTGCCGTTTCGGCGAAAGAGGGCACGAACATCAACGCTCTGTTGCAGGCGATTGTGGACCGCGTGCCGCCGCCAAAGGTCACGGATGTGGAAGCACCGCTGCGTGCTCTGGTTTTCGATTCGCACTATGACTCTTACAAGGGTGTGGTGGCTTACGTGCGGCTTTATGAAGGTCGGGTGACCGTGACGACACCGCTGTTGATGATGGCGACCGGTGCGAAGACTGACCCGGTAGAAATCGGTGTCTTCAGGCCGGGGATGGAGCCGGTTGAGCAGCTCTCGGCCGGCGAGGTGGGCTACATCGCCACCGGCTTCAAATCGGTGCGTGAAGCGCGCGTCGGCGACACCATCACCGAACAACGTCGGCCGGCGGCGGAACCGCTGCCCGGCTATCGGCCGGCCAAACCGATGGTCTTTGCCAGCCTGTATCCTTCGGAAGCCGATGATTATGAGAGCCTGCGGGACGCCCTGGAAAAGCTCCAACTCAACGACGCATCGCTCACCTATCAGCCCGAAACATCGCAGGCGCTGCAATTCGGTTTCCGCTGTGGCTTCTTGGGTCTGTTCCACATGATCATCGTGCAGGAACGCCTGGAGCGCGAGTACGGACAAGACCTGGTGGTGACCGCGCCGAGCGTGGCTTACCAGGTGTTGTTGACCAACGGCGATGAAATCGAAATCCACCGCCCGGCCGACTTGCCCGATCCGTCGGTCATTCAGGAAGTCCGCGAGCCGTGGATGAAAGTGCAGGTCATCACGCCGACCGAGTATTTGGGCGTCATTATGGAAATCTTCCGCCGCAAGCGTGGCACACTCTTGTTGACCGAAACCCTGGATCAACAGCGTGTCTTGCTCACCTTCGAGACGCCGCTGGCCGAGATGGTGATTGATTTGCATGACCGTCTCAAGTCGGCCACGCGCGGCTACGCTTCGATGGATTACACCTTCGATAGCTATCGCGCCGATGATTTGGTGAAGGTGGATGTGCTGGTCAACAAAGAACCGGTGGACGCGCTGGCGATCATCGTCCACCGTGATAAAGCCTACGAGAAAGGTTCGTTGCTCATCCGCAAGATGAAAGAAGTCATCCCGCGTCAATTGTTCGAGGTGCCGATTCAAGCGGTTGTCGGTGGAAAAGTGATCGCGCGTGTGAACGTGCAGGCGTTGCGCAAGGATGTGTTGGCGAAGTGCTACGGCGGTGACGTCACCCGCAAGCGCAAACTGCTGGAGAAACAAAAGGCCGGGAAGAAACGTATGAAGGCATTGGGGAACGTCATCATCCCGCAGGAGGCGTTCCTGGCGATGTTGCGGCTGGATGAAGATTGAGAGAGGGGGGTATGAGTTCAATCGGTGATGCCTGGCGGCGGATTCCCATATCGCGGCGTAAGCAATTGATCCTGGTGCTGGTCGCGCTGGTGATCATCGGGCTGGCGGTTTGGACGGCGCGGACGGTCCTGATCCCTTACATCTTTGGCCTGGTGCTGGCCTACGTGCTGGCGCCGCTGGTCAGATTTTTCGAGCGCGGCTTTTTGTGGTTGAGCCGGCGCCGGCACTTGAGATTTTTGCGACGCGCCGCGCGCGGCCTGGCGATAGGGCTGGTGTACCTGCTGGTGCTGGCGACCCTGGTGGGCTTCTTCTCGGTGTTCGTACCGATGTTGATTGACCAGGGCAAGGCGTTGTGGGCCGCCAGGGATACGATCTGGCGGTACATCTACCGGCTCGGTGAAAATGTCGTTGAGCAATACCGCCTGTTGCCGGAGCAGGTGCGCGTGCAGATTGATGAAAACATCACCAAATTCGGCGCGCAGGTGGGCAAGATCATCCAGCAAGCCGTAGGCGGTACGGCGGTGGTGATCTCTTACACGTTCAGCCTTTTACTGGCCATCCTGATCATCCCCTTCTGGACTTTCTACATGCTGTTGGATTCTCGTAAGCTGAGCCAGACGTTCGTGCGTTCGATCCCGGCCTCGATCCGCGAGGATGTTTTGAAGATTGCCGCACTCGTTGACGCGGTTTTTGCTTCCTACTTGCGCGGGCAACTTCTGCTGGCTTTGATCATTGGTTCGGTCTCGACGATTTTCTTCGGGATTGCCGGGGTGCAGTTTGCCCTGATTCTCGGCGTCATTGCCGGCCTTTTTGAATTGATCCCGAACATCGGCCCAATCCTCGGCGCGATTCCGGCGATTTTGGTGGCGCTGGCCCAGGATCCCACGCTGGCGTTGGTAACGACGATCTACGCCGTCGTCATCCAACAGATCGAGAACATCTTCATCACCCCACGGGTGCTGGGACGGAGCGTGCAACTCCATCCGGTGCTGGTGATGGTGGTGTTGGTCATCGGCAGCGAGTTAGGTGGCCTGGTGGGCCTGTTTCTCGCGCCGGTCGTGACCGCCGTGCTGCGAGATTTGTTCCGCTACATTTACTATCGCCTTGAAGAAACTCCACTTTCGCCGGCCGAGGCTTTGGCGAAGGTATGGAGCGCCGAGACATTTGATATACAGGTATGAAGGGTTAGGAGAAAAACTATGGCAGACAAAGTGCGTTTGGGTATCATCGGGGTTGGACAAATCGGGAAGAGTCACTTGCGGAATTACCAGAAGATCGAAGGCGTGGAAATGGTGGCGGCAGCCGACATCAACGCGGCGGAACTGGAGCGCGTGGCGCAGGAATTCGGTATCCCCAACACGTACACGGATTTCCGCGAACTCTTGCGGCGCGATGACATTGTCGCCGTGGACGTGTGTTTGCACAACAATCTGCACATGCCCGTGACCGTGGCTGCATTGGAGGCCGGCAAGCATGTCTACTGCGAGAAGCCCATCGCCGGCGCCTACACCGACGGCGTGAAGATGGTGGAAACCGCCAAAGCCACAGGCAAAATGTTGCATATCCAGTTGAGCACGCTCTACAGTAAAGAAACAAAGGCCGCCAAATATCTCATTGACGGCGGGCATTTGGGCAAAATTTACCATGCGCGCTCGACCGGCTTCCGACGGCGGGGACGCCCCTATGTGGACGGTTACGGCACGCCCGCCTTCGTCCAAAAACACAATTCCGGCGGCGGCGCGTTTTACGATATGGGGGTGTATCACATTGCCAACATCCTCTATCTGCTGGACAATCCCAAAGTCCTGCGCATTACCGGTAAGACCTATCAGGAAACGCCTATTGACCCGCGCCGGCTGGAAATCAGCGGCTACAACGTGGAAGAACTGGGGATGGGTTTTGTGCGTCTGGAAAACAACATCGCGCTGGACATCATCGAGGCGTGGGCCATCCACCTGGACGGCTTTGAAGGCTCGTACATCGTCGGGTCGCAGGGTGGGGTGCGGTTGGAGCCGTTCGGTTACTACTTCAACATCGGCGACCTGGCGATCAACGGCGCAGCCGACCTGGGACAGTTCGACTATCGCCTGCACAACGTCCATGAAGTCGGCGATGTGTACGACAGCTCACAACATCACTGGGTCGCGGCGTTACAAGGCCGTGTCGCCCTGCTGCCGACAGCCGAGGTCGCGCTCAACACCATGTTGATTTCCGAGGGGATTTATCTTTCCGAGAAGCTGGATCGCGAAGTGACCGCCGATGAGGTATTGGAATTGTCGCAATCCACGGCGATGAGGCTATAAAAAACTCACCGGTTAAAGCTGATGATGTGACTACGAGACCGGGCCGGGCATCATACCCCGGATGCGTTCGTTGATCCAACGGGGGCGATTCGGAATATAAACGGTCACGGCGACCAATTCGCTTTTATCGGTATAGTCGCAGACAACGTGGATCGGCAGAGGATACTGAACGACCGGCCCGGCAATCAACAGACGACGGCGCTTGGGGTAGTGCTCGACAATCTGCCCGTTGAAGATCGCATGCAGAATGTCCCTGCCCCGCAGCCCCTCTTTGTAAGCCTCGCGCAGGGCATGGTCCGATACCCGCAAACGTTTCCAGCGCGAAAGCAAGTCTTCCGTGTCGTTGATGATCACTTCGGCTGCTCCACGTGTTCTGACGGATTGCCGTTATTATAGTCGTTTTCTCACAGAAAGCGATTATTCGTCAATGATAAAGTCTTGGATTATTCGTAGCGCAGAGCGTCAATCGGGTTCAGCGCCGCAGCGCGTTGCGCCGGATAGATGCCGAAGAACAGCCCCACGGCGGCCGAGAACGCCGTCGCCAACAGCACGGCATTGACGGTGACGATGGCACGGAATCCCTCGTTCCGCAGTACGTATGAGACGATCGCCGCCCCCGCAGCGCCGAGCAGGATGCCGATGATCCCGCCGGTCAGCGCGAGCATGACGGCTTCGGTGAGGAACTGCGCCAGAATGTCGCGCCGACGCGCGCCCACGGCCTTGCGCAGGCCGATTTCGCGGGTGCGCTCCGTCACCGAGACAAGCATAATGTTCATAATGCCGATTCCGCCGACGAGCAGGCTGATCCCCGCAATCGCGCCCAGGAAGACGGTCAACACGCCGGTAATCTGCTGGAAAGTCCCTAGAATCTCCGATTGGCTGATCGCCGTGAAATCATCGGGTTCACCGGGAGCGATGCGATGCCGTTGGCGCAGGATTTGCGCGACTTCCTCGATCGCCGCGTTCATGCGCTCCTCGGAGACGGCCTGCACGTAGATGAACGTGAGGCGTGGCTCACCCGTGTTGGTGCGCCGGGGAAAAATGCGGCTCAGCGCCGTGCTCAAGGGGATGAAGATGACCTCGTCTTCGCTGCGGAAGTTGCTGCCGCCGCGTTCCTCCATTACGCCGGCGACGCGGAAGGGCACGCCGTTGATGCGGATAACCTCACCGCTAGGATCGGTAAAATCCGGGAAGAAGTAATCGGCGGTTTTCTTTCCCAGGATGGCGATGCGCGCCTGACCCTGATTATCCGCCGCTGTGATAAACGTTCCGACGCTGGTCCCCCAGTCGCGCACGGCGGCATAGTCTTCGGTGACGCCGTTCACGTCCACGACTTTGTCTTTCCCCGGTGTGGTGACCCGCGCGCTGCCCTGCAGGAGCGGGGCCACGCGCAACACATGCGGCGCTTCGGCCACATTGCGCAGGGCCTCGGCATCTTTCAGCGTTAGATAGGCCGGCCGCTTTAGCTCCTGCTCAAAGGAGCCGGGGATGATGAAAAACAGGTTGCTGCCGATGGATTGAAATTGTTTGGTGATGTAGGCTTGCACACCCTCACCCGCCGACATCAGCGTGATGACGGCACCGACGCCGATGATGATGCCGAGCATGGTCAGCGCCGCGCGGAGTTTGTTGGCGGCAAGCGCCTTCATCGCCAGCCGGAGGCTTTCCAGGAGTTTCATGCTGTCGCCTCCTCAAGGTAGGCCGGATCGTAGGCCGGCGCAGTATCCTCAGGCGGGCTGCTGCGGGCCTGGATCGGTTCGGCGACATATTCCTCTTTGAGCACTTTCCCGTCGAACAGATGGATGATGCGCTGTGCGTGATGGCCGATGCGTGGGTCGTGCGTCACCAGGACGATGGTGATGCCTTGCTCGCGGTTGAGCTGTTGCAGGATCGCCATCACTTCCTGCCCGGAGGTGCTATCCAGGTTGCCGGTTGGCTCATCGGCGAGGATGATGGCCGGCTCGTTGACCAGCGCGCGGGCAATGGCGACCCGTTGCTGCTGACCGCCGGACAATTCATTAGGGGTGTGGTGCAGACGCTCACCCAACCCCACGGCTTCCAGCACCTTTTTGGCGCGCAGGCGGCGTTCGCGGAGACCGATGCCGGCGTAGACGAGGGGCAAGACGACATTGTCCAGCGCCGTGGTGCGCGGCAGCAGGTTGAAGCTCTGGAAGACGAACCCCACTTTGCGATTGCGCACCTCGGCCAGGTCGTCGTCGCTCATTTTGCTCACGTCTTTGCCATCAAGGATGTATTGACCCCACGTGGGCTGATCGAGACAGCCGAGGATGTTCATCAACGTAGATTTCCCGGAGCCGGAAGGTCCCATAATCGCCACAATTTCACCTTCAAACACGCCTAACGAAACGCCGCGCAAGGCATGAACTTCGTTGGTGCCCATCTTGTAGACTTTATGCATGTTTTCGATCCAGATGACGGTTTTGCGCTTGTCCATCCCCGCCTCCTAGCGTCCCGTCGAAGGTGGCCCTTGCATTTCCATAAGGTTGCGTTGCTCGGACACCAGGGCTACCGTGTCACCTTCGGCCAGGCCGGTGATGATGATGGTATGCGTGTCGTTGCGTTCGCCGGTCGTAATGGCGGTGCGCACCGGAACCCCGTTTTCGACGCGGTAGACGTAAGTTTCGCCGGTCGCCTGATCGGTGCGTATCGCCCAATTGGGGACGATAAGTACATCGGTGATGATGTCCGCCTGGATCAGCACGCTGGCGGTCATCCCGTCCAGGATGGTTGTCGTGCCGACATCTTTCAGGAGCACCCGCAGCTTGTAGGCGATGACGCCGCCGACATTGCTTGACGTTGCCGCGATGCGTTCTACCGTTCCCCGAAGCGTCGTTTGGGGGCTGGCGTCCAGGGTGACACTGACGGCTTGTCCTACGGCGACTCTGCCGATGTCAATCTCGTCTACGTTGACCTCGACGTACCATTGGGAATCGTCCAGCAGTGTGATCGCCGGCAGATTGGTGGGGGCCGGCGCGCCCGCCTGGATGTTCACGGCAGCGATGATGCCATCAAAGGGCGCCGCCAGGATGGCGTTGCTCAGGGTTTCCTGTGTCTGCGTCAGGGTCAATTGTGCCTGCTCGACCTGCAACTCGGCCTGGCGGAGGCGGTCCGTATCGGGGCCGGCCTGTAATTTTTCGAGGTTTTGCTGCGCCTGCCGGTAAGCCTGATAGGCCGACAGCCACTGGCTCTGGATTTGTTGGAGCTGATAATCGGCTTTGAGCTGCGTGATGCCGACATTGCCGTCCGCTTCCATATAGGCCGCCGTGATGCCGGCCGCGTAAGCCAGCGGTTGCCCGTATTTTTCGAGCCTTTCGATGGTGTTTTCGTAGGCTTCCTCGGTCTTATCGCGCATTTCTTGCGCCAGCCGGAGACTCAGGTTAGCCTGTGCCGTCGCCGCTTCCTTGCTGCTGCGCGCGACTTCGAGGGATTGCGCCGCGTTGTGGATGGCCTGTTCCGCCAGCTTGATGTCCCCTTCGCTGACAGGCTTTTGCAGTATGGCGAGGTTGAGGCGCGCCTGTTCCAACGCGATTTCCGCCTGCCTGACGGCGCGTTCCAGCGCGGCGGTATCCAGCCGTGCCAGTTCCTGACCGGCTTTGACGTGCTCGCCGACCGCAACGGCAACCACGGCCACATCCCCCGTCATTTTGAAGTTGAGGTTGGCGCGTTGGTTGACGGAAACGTTGCCGCTGGCCGGCACGGTGATAAGCAACTGTCCCCGTTCGACCTGGGCCGTGCGCAGGATACTGCTTGCCGCACTCTGCGATTGCGCCTGACGATTGCGCCACCATAATACGCCGCCAACACCCGCCGCGATGAGCGCCAGGATTATGAACCACGAGATGCCTTTCTTCATAGCAATACCCACTCCCTTGAAAACTCATTTGAACGTTTACACGCCAGAACGTTCAACGCCTATTGACCAAAAGTTGACAAATCGAGCAGCGTGCGTTCTTCGGCGATGAGGGCGACCGTTTCGCCTTCCTGTAAGCCGGAGAGCACCTCGGTCAAAGTGTCATTGTAGCGTCCACGGGTGATGTCGCGGCGTTCCGGCAGGCCGTCGGCGCGCAGTACATAACAGTACAGCACCGTCTCACCGCTGGACTGGTCTGTCCGCACCGCCCAGTTGGGCACGAGCAGCACATTTTCGATCACATCGGTGCGGATGAGGACACTGGCGGTCATACCATCGCGGATGATCACGACATTCTTCCCCTCTGTCCCCTCTAGTGGAGGCGATAGGCGCACCCGCAGCCGATAGGAGACGATGCCGCCCACATTCAACGCTCCCGGCGCGATGCTTTCGACTTCGCCGGGCAACGTTTCTTTCGGGTAAGCGTCCAGCGTGATCTCGGCCGTTTGCCCGATGCGAATCTTACCGATGTCAATTTCATCCACCGTCACATCTACGTAGAATTGCGAATCGTCCACAAGCGTGAAGGCGGCCACGCCGGGGAGCGCCTGCAAGCCTTCCTGCACGTTGACCGCCGTGATTAACCCCGCAAAGGGAGCAGTCAGGCGGGCGTCGGCCAACTGTGCCTGCGCCTTTTCCAGGTTTAGCTGTGCCTGTTCGATTTGCAGCTCTGCCTGGCGGAGTTGTTGCTCATCGGGACCCTGTTCCAGCTTGTGCAGGCTTTCGACGGCCTGCTGATAGCGGCTGTAAGCCGTCAACCACTGCGCCTGCGCCTGCTTTACGGTGACCTCGGCGTTGAGGCGGGCGATGCGTTCTTGTTCTTCGGCGTTTTCGTATTTTTTGCGCGCGCTTTCTTCCTCGGGGGTGCCTTCGCGGGCGCGGTAATCCTTGAAGGCATTCTCGCGGGCGCGCTGCGCCTGTACGATCATCGCGTCGGCGTCAACCTGTGCCGTCTGTTTTCCCAGGCGCGCGGCTTCCAACGCCTGCGCCGCGCTTTGTACGTTCAGCTTTGCCAGTTCCAGATCGGCTTCTGCTGCCGGTTTGGCGAGGATATCGCGATTGAGTTTTGCCTGTTCCAGGGCGATTTCGGCCTGTTGCACGGCGTGCTCCAGATCCGTCGTTGAAAGGCTTGCCAGTTCCTCGCCGGCCTGCACCCGTTGATTGACCTTGACGTTGATGCGGCTGACGATTCCGGCGGTCTCAAAGCGCAGGTCGAGCTTGTTTTTGACCGCCACATTACCGCTGGCGACGACCGTGACGTTCAGATCGCCGCGCGTGACCTGGCCTGTACGCAGAACGCTCTGGCTTTGTGCCTGTGCCGCCTGGTTGTTGCGCCACCAGAGAAAACCGGCGATGCCGCCGGCAATCAAGCCCACTATGAGAATCCATGTGAAAACTTTTTTCATCGGAAGTTCCTCTATCAGAATAATGACCAGGGTCAAAATTGACCCTGGTCATTATACCACAAAAACCCAAAAATCGGTTGACTAATGCTTACAATTTCTGTAATGTCCGCTGCAAGTAGGGGAGCAGAGCATGGGCTTTGCCCGCGCCGACCGCCACGCACGCCATCGGCGCGTCGGCGACGTACACCGGCACGCCGGTTTCCTGCGTGAGCAACTGATCTATGTTGCGCAGTAAAGCCCCGCCACCGATCATCGTCATACCACGGTCAATGATGTCGGAAGCGAGTTCGGGGGGAGTGCGTTCCAATACCGATTTGACCATGTTGATGATCAGTGCGATTGGTTCTTCCAGCGCCTCGGCAATGTCGTCGGTGGTGATTTCGACACTGCGCGGCAAACCGGTCACCTGATCGCGTCCCTGGACTTCCATGCGCATGCTGTCTTCCAGGGGGATGGCCGAACCGATGCGGATTTTGGCCTCTTCGGCGGTCGGTTGCCCGATCATCAGGTTGTACTTGCGGCGCACGTAAGCGGCAATGGACTCGTCCATACGTACCCCGCCAACGCGCACTGCCGCCGACGTTACCACGCCGTACACCGAGAGCACTGCCGCTTCGCTTGCCCCACCGCCCAGGTCTACGACCATGTGCCCACCGGGCGTGTGGATCGGCAACCCGGCGCCGATAGCCCCGGCCAGCGGCTCGGGGATCAGGTAAGCGCGACTCGCGCCGGCTTCCAGCGCGGCCTCGCGCACCGCGCGGCTTTCTACCTGGGTGACGCCGAACGGCACCGTCACGAAGACGCGCGGTTTGAACAAGCGCGTCTTTCCGATGGCGCGGTTGATGAAGTAGAACAACATTTTTTGGGTGATGCGGTAATCGGCAATCACGCCATCGCGCAGTGGACGGCGCACCTGAATCGTCTCCGGTGCGCGACCCATCATCGCCCGCGCTTCCTCGCCGACGGCGACCACCTCACCGTTGTCAATTTGTTGCGCGACGACAGATGGTTCTTGCAAAACAATCCCCCGTCCGCGCACGTATACGAGCACGTTGACCGTGCCCAAATCAATGCCTATTTCTTCTACTAGTGGCATGTTCTTTTTCTCCCTCAGGATTCCCAAGACTGATAATACACGCATTTGGCTATTTTGTCCAATGGGTAATCTCCCTGTTAGGGCCTTATCATGCTTGCTCCGAGGGGAACGCCAGTTTCCCAGAGAGACAAGTGGCAAGTTCACTTGTCTCATTGTATAGCTTCTGGTATACTAACCCGCAACCAAATCTTAACCATGACAGGGGAACGCTTGAAAAACACAGGGACGGTTGTGCGGGTGGCCGGGGTGGTGGTGGATATCCGGTTCCCTTCTGGGGATTTGCCGGGGATCCACAATGCTTTGATTGTGCAGTGCGATGACGATGCCCCCAATCTGGTTGTCGAAGTTCAGGAGCACATTGATCCGTTCATAGTGCGTGCCGTGGCGATGGGAGGAACAGCCGGTTTGCGCCGTGGGCTGATGGTGCTGGACACCGGCAGCTCGATCAAAGTCCCCGTTGGCCCGGAGACCTTAGGGCGGATGTTCAACGTCTTGGGTGAACCCATAGACGGCAAACCGCCGGTCGTGGCCGCAGAGCGGCGTTCGATTCATGTCTCATCGCCCCCCTTGCGCGAGCAGCGTGTGGTGGTGGAGCCTTTCATTACCGGCATCAAAGCGATTGATTTGTTGACGCCCTATCCGCGCGGCGGAAAAATCGGTTTGTTCGGCGGCGCGGGCGTTGGCAAGACGGTTTTGATGATCGAACTGATGGGCAATACCATCCGCGAGCACGCCGGCATCGTTCTCTTTGCCGGCGTGGGTGAGCGTAGCCGTGAAGGGAATGAACTATGGCTGGACATGCAGCGTAGCGGCGTGATCGAGAACACGGTGCTGGTCTTCGGGCAGATGAACGAGCCACCCGGGGCGCGCCTGCGTGTCCCGCTTACTGCTTTGACGATGGCGGAGTATTTCCGCGATTATGAGCGGCGTCAGGTGCTGCTTTTCATTGACAACATCTTCCGCTACATCCAGGCTGGCGCCGAAGTCTCCGCTGTACTTGGACGGCTGCCGAGCGCCGTGGGCTATCAACCTACCCTCAGCAGTGAGATGGGCGCGTTGCAGGAGCGCATCACGACCACCAGCCGGGGCAGCGTTACCTCGGTTCAGGCCGTGTATATCCCCGCCGATGATCTGACCGACCCGGCGGTAGTGGCGACATTTGGGCATCTCGACGCCTCCACGGTGCTCTCGCGGCGTCAGGTGAGCCTGGGGCTGTATCCGGCGATTGACCCTCTGGCTTCCAGCAGCACCTTGCTCACACCGACAGGGGTGGGCGAGCGCCATTACACGGTTGCGATGGCCGTGCGTGCGCTGTTGGCGCGTTACGAGGCGCTGCAGGATGTGATCGCCATCTTGGGGATCGAGGAACTGAGCGAAACCGACCGGATTGCAGTACACCGGGCGCGGCGGTTGCAACGTTTCCTCACCCAGCCGTTTTTTGCTTCGAGTAACTTTACCGGCAGACCGGGTGCTTTCGTTCCTCTGGAAGAAACTTTGCGCGGTTTCGAGGCCATCCTCGCCGGGCAATGTGACGATGTGCCCGAACAGGCATTCTACATGGTCGGCACCCTTGACGACGTGTACGCCAAAGCCCAAACCTTGACGACGCGCGAGGTGCCCGGTGTCTGAGTGGCTGCATTTCAGCGTCTTGACGCCGGAAAAGAAACTGCTCGATGTGGCGAATGTGCGCAAAGTCAGCCTGAAACTCGCCGACCACGGCTGGCTGAGTATTTACCCACGTCACGCGCCTTTGTTGGCCGAGACGCTCGCCGGCCCGGTGAAGTACACCACGGCTGCGGGTACGGAGACCATTTCCCTTGCCGAGAGCATTCTCCAGGTTGCGGATAACCTGGTCATACTGTTCACTGTCGGCGAACTGACGGCACCGGAGGCCGGGATACCCGATGTGGCCGACAATGAAGACGACGAAGAGGCGGAGCATTTCGATCGGTTGGCGCGTGCGCTGTTGGTTTCATTGGGGGCTTCCTTTGACGGAGAAACGGATGTTTGACGGTATGAGTTCATTGCTCTGGCTGGTTATCGGCATGATGGGTGGAATACTGAACCTCGCCGTTATGGCGCGGACGGTTGCCGGCCTGCGCCCCGGTCGGGAAATCCGCGCCGTATCCGGTCTGGTTGCCGGTTTCGGGTTACGGCTGATCCTGGCGACGCTGCTTCTGGTTGCCGCGTTGCGCCATAGCGCTGTGGCGGGACTGTGCACCTTCGCCGGATTGTGGATCGCGCGTTGGCTGTTTCTGTTCTGGTGGCGTATCAATTGAGGATCCGTGCATGGAAACTGTGTTCCCAAAAGTTGTCTTTACGCTCTTTGGCATCATTCCGGTACGGGATACGGTGATTTCCACATGGATCATGATAGCCTTGACACTGGGCGTTGTGGTTACCTTGCGCCGCTTGATGCCGGCGGCTCTGGAAATGTTCATAGGTTTTGTCAGCGATACCGTTTCAGACATGCTGGGGCGTCCGGCAGAACCCTTTCTGCCTTTCCTGGGAGCCGTCATTTTGTTTCTTCTGCTTGCCAATAACCTGGGGCTGCTGCCTTTCCTGGTAACGCCGACGAAGGACATCAACACCCCATTAGCGATGGCGTTGGTGGTTTTCTTTGGCGTGCACTATTACGGCATCCGTGAGAAGGGGCTATGGGGCTATCTCAAAGGACTGGCAACACCGATCTTCCTGCTGCCTCTGGAAATCATCGGCCAGTTAAGCCGCACAATATCGCTGACCCTGCGTTTGTTCGGCAACGTTCTCAGTTCCGAATTCATCGTGACCGTCATTTTTTCGCTGGTGCAGCCGATTGCGCCACTGCCGATGATGGTGTTGGGAACGGTTTCGGGCGTTTTACAGGCGTACATTTTCACCGTTCTGGCGTTGAGTTACATCGCCTCAGCGCTTGGCGGGGGGAAAAGCTGAACAAAATCCATCGGAACGTTATTTCCATCTGACGTCTTATCAGACTAACGACTACTAGACTAACGACTATTAGACTAACGACTACTAGACTAACGACTACTAAACTGTTCTACTAAGGAGGTTGTATTAACATGGCACAACTTGATCCCGGTACACTTGTGACGATTGTAACTATTGTGGTGGCCACGTTTGGTATGGTCCTGGGGGCCATTCTGCCGGCATGGGTTGAAGGCCGTGCCGTTCTCAAGGCCCTCGAAGGCATAACCCGCCAGCCGGAGGCGGCCAGCAATATCCGCAACACCTTGCTTATCTCGCTGGCGCTCCTGGAAACGACGGCGATCTATGTCCTGCTCATCGTCCTGGTTTTGATCTTTGCCAATCCGTTGCTGGATCGTTTCTTCCCGGCGGGCTGAGGGGGTGAGGGCATAATGTGAAAGGACTGATCTATGCTTGAACTCGATCTCTCTACCGTTTTCTGGCAGATAGTTAACTTCCTGATCTTCGCGGCGCTGCTCTACTATTTCCTTTTCCGACCGATGGCGCAGCGTATCAAAACGTATGCGGCGGAAAAGGAGCAGTTGATGCAGGAATTGCTGGCCGACCGGGAAGCCACAGCAGCATTACACCTGGAGTTTGAAAGACGCATGGCGAACATTGAGGATGAAGCGGCGATGATCCTTGCCCGGGCTGAAGAACAGGCCGCAGCCGATCGCCTGGCGCTGATGCAAGAAGTGCAGACTGAAGTGGAACGCATCCTCGCCGAAGCGCAGATGGATGCCTATCGCTTGAAACGTCAGGCTGTGGATGAGTTTCACGAGGATTTGCTACGCGCCGTGCTGGATGTCAGCGCCTTGACGATAGGGCGAGTCTCGCCGGCACATCTGCAAGCTGCGTTGCTCAAACAGCTCAATGATAGTGTGTGGGAATTAGGGCGCACCGATATGCAACGTGTGGATGACCTGCGCCGTTCGCTTGGCGCGCGTACACCCGTGGTCATCGCACGCGCGGCGTTGCCGCTCTCTCCTGAACAGCAGGGCCTTCTCGTGCGCACCTTCACCGCTCTTGCCGACCGTAATATCACCCTCGACCTGAAAGTCGAACCGGCGCTGGGTCTGGGGATTCGGGTGCGTATCGGCGATTTGGTGCTGGATAACACAATTGCCGGTAAACTGGACGGACTGCGCGATGAAGTCCTGGCAGCCCTGAAGGAGAGACTGGCGCATGACTGAACGGCGTACAAGCGAGCAACCCGATGTCAGGATGTTGCTCCGTACCTTACGTGAACGCGCCGCGCATATCGGCGCGGATGTCAGTCGTTACCGCGCTGGCGATACCACCATCGTGAAGCGTTTGAGCGAAGAGGCGGCTGCGCTTGCCGGTATCTCACAGATTCAGCCTGAGGTTCCTCGCCTGATGCAGTTGTTGATCGCGCGGGCGGCCACGCTCGCGCCACAGGTTGATTTCCGCGCCGTGGGGACGGTGCAGCGCATCGGCGACGGCGTGGCGATACTTTCGGGCCTCCCAAACTGCCGCACCGATGAGTTGGTGACGTTCCCCACCGGCGTGCAAGGTTTGGTCCTTAACCTGGAGCATACCCATGTGGATGTGATCCTGTTGGGGCCGGATGAAGACATTCAGGGCGGCGATCAAGTGCTGGCAACCGGAAAGCGGTTGCAGGTGCCGGTTGGTCACAACCTTCTTGGGCGTGTGGTCAATCCGTTGGGGCAGCCGTTGGATGAGCGTGGTCCGATCGAGGCTGCTGCTTATGCTTATCTTGAGCATGATGCACCGGGCATTGTCGAACGCCAACCGGTGAATGAGCCACTGTTGACCGGTTGGAAGATGGTTGACGCACTTATTCCCATCGGGCGTGGGCAACGGGAACTGATCATCGGCGACCGGCAGACGGGCAAAACCACGCTTGCCGTGGATGCCATCATCAACCAAAAACACACCGACGTGGCTTGTTTTTACGTGGCGATTGGACAGAAAAAGTCTTCTACGCTGGCGGTCATCGAAACGCTGCGCAATGCCGGCGCGCTGGAGTATACTGCCGTCGTCGTTTCCAGCCCGGATGATCCGCCCGCGCTGCGCTACCTTGCGCCCTATGCCGGATGCACTATGGCCGAAGGCGTGATGCGCGAGGGGCGTGATGTGCTGGTGGTCTATGACGACCTGACGCGCCACGCCGATGCCTACCGTGAGTTGAGTTTGCTGCTGCGGCGTCCACCGGGCCGCGAGGCGTATCCCGGCGATATTTTTTACCTGCATTCGCGGCTTTTGGAGCGGGCTTGCAAGCTCAATGAAGCCGCCGGAGGTCGCTCGTTGACGGCGCTGCCGATCGTGGAGACGCAGCAAGGCAACATCTCGGCTTACATCCCCACGAACCTGATCTCGATTACCGATGGGCAGATTCTGCTCGACAGTGACCTGTTCAACCAGGGCGTGAAGCCGGCCATTGATGCCGGGCGTTCGGTCTCGCGGGTGGGGGGCGCAGCGCAGGTTCCGGCGATGCGCACTCTGGCTGCGACATTGCGGCTGGAGCTGGCACAATTCGAGGAAGTGGCGCGTTTTGCTCGTTTTGGCACCGATATTGACGAGGCCACGCAGCGCCAGATTCGTCGTGGAGAGCGCATGCAATGCTTGCTGACGCAGCCCGCGCACCAGCCATTGTCGCTGGTGGCGCAGATCATCATGCTGACAATGGCGGCGGACGGCTATCTTGATGATGTGTCGCCTGATGAGATTCCGGCTTTCGAGCGTGCGTTCCTGGCGCATTTTGCGGCAGCACATCCCACGCTCTATGCGCGGGCCGGACGTGCACCGCAGTTCCTCGAAGAGATACGTGCCGTGTTGCCGCAAACTACCGAAGATTTTCGTGCTATCTGGCTTAGAAAGGCCAAGGCTCGATCAACGGAATGAAGATTTTGTCAACGGATTCTGACGGATTTTTAACTCAATAGCAGTCTTCTAACGTGTCAACGTTCAGACAATTTTCATGGAGAGCTGTATGCGCAAAATGGTGATGGCGATTATCCCCCACGATCAGGCCAATCATGTGATTGAGGCATTGATTGCAGCGGGATACACAGCGACGTTTACCGATAGCCGTGGCGGGATGTTGCGACAGGCGCAGGAGATGCTTTTCATTGCCGTCCAGGAAAAAGACCTGGATCACATTTTGAAAATTATCCGTGACAACTGCCGCACACAGATTGAATTGGAGCCAGGGGAAGAATCGCCGACAGGTGGATTCCCCACCAGCTTGCTGGGTCCACAGACAACATATATCGGTGGCGCCGTAGTCTTTGTCTGGGATTTGGAGCGTTTTGAGGCATACAGGTAAACGATGGCGCAAGACCTGGAACGTATCCGGAACCGCTTGGACAACATCCGTAGTGTCGGCCCGATTTTGGCGGCGCTGCGGACGATCTCACTGGGAAGCTGGCAAATGGCACTCAACCGCTTACGCGGCCTGGAAGGCTACGGCGGACGCTTGTTGGCCCTGTTGCCCGCTGTGTTGCCCTATCTCCAGAAGCCGGCGGCGCGTCCTCGACGGTTACGCCTGCATGAGCGTGCGGTTACGTCGGGGCCGGCGGATGCTGGACATGCGGTTGTTGTCGTCATTGGCAGCGAGCGCGGGTTGTGTGGACGTTATAACGCGGTACTTGTCGAGCGCACTATTGCCTATATGCAGGAGCAAGCGCAGCGCGGTTTCACCGTCGAAATCATGGCCCTCGGGTCGCGGTTGGTTCGCACCTGCCAACGGCAAAAATGTTCGCCGCACCGGTCACAAAAATTACCCGTGACGCGCTTGCCGACCTTTGAGCTGGCGTACCGGTTGACCCGCACGTGGTTGCAGCAGTACGAAGCCTTTGAGATTGACGCCGTGGATGTACTCTATAACGCTTATGCCGGCCCCGGACGTTATACTGCGACACTCTCGCGTCTGCTGCCGCCGGAATTGCCGTCCCCCGTTTCACTCACGGCGGCTGCAGGGGCGACTGCACCCTACATCATCGAGACGGACCCCTTGCGCCTTTATGCGCATATCGTCGCGCAGTGGACGACGCTTAGCTTCTACACCTTGCTGTTGAACGCGGCGGCTGCGGAGCATGCGGCACGCTTTCAATTGATGGAATCCGCAACGCAGAATGTCGAGCGTCTGGTTGAAGAATTGACGCTGGAACTCCAATCCGTGCGTCGTCAGACTATCACCCGTGAAATGCAGGAACTCGCGGTTGGCGCAGGACTTCTGGAAAGAGAACACCGACCCGAATCTTAGTATAAGTGAGGCTAACGATGAAACAATTGTGGGCGCCGTGGCGCATGCCCTATTTGCGTGGCGAAAATACTCGACTCAACGGCTGTCTTTTCTGCCACAAACTGGCGCAAGCCGATGCTGCTGAGCATATTCTTTATCGCGGCACACATTGCGCGGTGATGTTGAACCGTTTCCCCTACACCAACGGGCATATCATGGTCGTCCCCTACACGCACACGGGGACCCTGGAAGGGCTGGATGACGCGACGCTTCTGGAGATGATGCAACTGGTGCAGCATTGCCTGCGTCTCTTGCGGCAGGTTTTCAAGCCGCAGGGCTTCAATATCGGCGTGAATGAGGGCAGTGTGGCAGGCGCAGGTGTGGCGGAACACATTCACCTGCACATCGTCCCGCGCTGGGCCGGCGACGTGAACTATATGACCGTGATCGGCGAGACGCGCGTCATCCCTCAATCGCTGGACGATACCTATGCCACGTTTCGCCCGCTGTTCGATGCGCTTTGTCTGTCTAACAAGCCGTGACTTGAGCCGATACCGCAGCTACGGCATAAACTGAATGATGAGACTGCCATAGGGGGGCAGGGGAGTCACCGGACGATAGGCGTCGAAGCCGCCTTTGGCATTGACCGGTGGCATGTACAGCGTGCCGTCGCCCATCAAAAATGCCGGTTGCATGTCTGCCGTGAATGGCCCCTCGGCAAGCTCAAGTGTGTAATCTTCGATGGCTTTGCCGCTCAGGTTGATTACCACCAGGATCACCTCATCCTCAGCGGCGCGGATGTAGCTGTAGACCGTGAGGGGGTCGGTCTTTACCGGCTGCCAGTCGCCGACGCGCAGGGCGGCGTGCTGGTTGCGCAGGGCGACCAGCGTGCGGTAGTGGTTGAGGATGGAATCCGGTGCGGCATCCTGCATGGCGATGTTGCGCGTGGGATAATCTTCGTGATAGCCACGCCAGGGCGTCCCCGTGCTGAAGCCGCCTTCGGGTGTCCATTGCATTGGGCGACGAATATTCTCGTCGGGCTTGGCACCCTGCATGCCGATTTCTTCCCCGTAGTAGATAAACGGCACACCGGAAAATGTGAGCTGGAGCGTTGCCGCGACTTTAGCCTGCTCATCGTTCATCATGGATGAGCGTGTGCGCGACTGGTCGTGATTGGCCAGAAAGGTCGCGTATTGTCCCGGCGGATAGGCCGCGATGACGGTTTCCTGGGTCAACATCAGGCCCGCCGGACGTCCCCGGAACGCAGAATCCTTGAAAGCCTCCGCCAGATCGAATTCAAAGCAGATGTCAACTTTCCTGCCGGTGTACTTCGCAACAACCTGGGTGGGGCTCCAGACTTCGGCGACGGTGAAGGCGTGCGGATTGACGCTTTTGTAAAAGTCGTAGAACGTCTCGAACCAGCGCAACGTCGCCGGCGTGTTTTCCGTCTGCGTGCCCTCTTCGATCAAATGTTTGATGGCATCCAGACGGAACCCGTCCACGCCCATCTCCTCCAGCCAAAAGCGGGTGACATTGAGCATTTCGGCGGTCACTTCGGGGTTGTTGTAATTCAAATCGGGCATCTGATCCCAGAACAGGCCGAAGTAGTAGCCGCCGTTGGGAGATCGGTGCCAGCCTGAACCGCCGGTTTCGTTCCACAAATACCAGTCACGCCGCTCCGAGTTTGGGTCCTGCGCCTCGATGAACCACGGGTGTTGTGCGGAGGTGTGATTGAGTACCAGGTCAATGATGACATAAATACCGCGTTTGTGGGCTTCTTCCATCAGCCGTTTGAAGTCGGCGTTGGTGCCGTATTCTGGATTGACGGTGTAATAGTCGGTCACATCATAGCCGTGGTAGCTGGGGGATTTCATAATCGGCATCAGCCATATCCCGGTAATCCCCAGATCAGCGGTGGTGGTGGGATCGCCGTCGTTGAGATAGTCCAGCTTTTCGATCAAGCCGTTGAGGTCACCGATGCCGTCTCCGTTGCTGTCATAAAAGCTGCGCACGAAGATCTCGTAGAAGACGGTATCGTTCCACCAGGGCATGCCGGCCGTCCCTGAAACGAGGCTGCCGTCCATCCCCACCGGCGCGACGCTTTGGGGTGGACGCGGCTGTGCGAGCACAAGATTGAGGGGACGGGGCGTCGCCGTTGGTGTAGGCGGCGCGGTGGTGGGGCGTGGTGTGGGGGAAGGTTCGACGGTGGGTGAGATTGCCGGTAAGGTGGCGGTGGGGGACACGGTCGGCTTGTAGCTTTGACAGGCAACGATAAGACATAGGCACATCACCAAACTCAAAAAGCGGGTAATTCTTAGCATCGTACCTCCCCTGAAAAGCCGTTTGAACGTTACTTTCATTAGTAAGTGGTTATATAGTTAGATTGATACGGTTGTTACAGCCAACTGCTCACCGCCAAGCAACCGACGTGCTATGGCGGAGAATTCTGCTGCATCCCCGCTGGTGTAGAAGCGATGCTGTCCCTGTTGGGTGGGCGGCGCCGCAAGTCCACGCTGGGTCAGCACGCGGCCGACCTGCCGGGCGACGGCGGGGGCAGGGTCAATCAACGCTACGTCCGGCCCGACAATACGCTGAATGGTCTGGCTCAGGAATGGATAGTGGGTGCATCCCAGCACCAGTTGATCAATGCCGGCATCGAGCAAGGGGGCGAGATAACGCCGCAGCAGGGCCTCGGTTTCCGGCGAGTCCAGCGCACCGGCTTCCACTGCCTCGACGAGGCCCGGGCACGCCTGGGTGTGTAATTTGACGCCGTTGCCAAAGCGCGCCACCAATCCGGCGAACAGGTCGCCCTGGAATGTGATCGGTGTGGCGATCACGCCGATTGCACCGGTGCGCGTGTGCTCCACGGCAGGCTTGACGGCCGGCTCCATGCCCACGAAAGGGATGTCGGGGAATTTCTTCCGTAGCGCATGGAGTGCCGCGCCGGAAGCCGTGTTGCAGGCCACCACGATGAGCTTCGCCTTCTGGGCCAGCAGGAAGCGCGTCACGTTTTCCGTCAGCCGGCGCACCTCGTCTAACGTGCGTTGCCCATAAGGAATGTGCGCCTGATCGGCCACATACAGCGTATTTTCGGCCGGCAACTGGCGCACAATCTCGCGCCACACCGACAATCCCCCTACACCGGAGTCAAAGACCCCGATTGGGTCATTCATTTGAATTGGCCTCATGTCTTCCATAGAAAAGAAATGTTTCCAGTGGCGCCAGAGCCACACATTTCCGTAAATATTCGCTCAGGTCAGGAGTGTCCAAAGTGAGTAATGGGTGCGTGAAACCGACTTCTTGTTGCAATATCTGTGCAACATTTCTAGGCCAAAAGCTCATACTCATTTGTACAATATACCCATGAATGAGCCGCGCCTGTTCCCGAATACGGCTGTTCTCACCAATGCGATCAACGAGGATAATGGTTAGAATATCATAGGCGTGATCGTGAATCTCCGATTGGCGTTCAAAGCGTGAGACCTTATCCAGCGAAATCTCAGGGTTTCCTCTGCCGATGAAGCCGATATCAAAGCGCACACCCTTTCCAGGACGGTAGATGAGTGTGGCATCGCTTTCTCTTTTCTGGGTTTGTGAGGATAACCAGAACACTTTTTGTGGATTATGGGGAACTTTTTGGGGGCCTGGGATCATTTGAAATCCCAGGCAATGCAGCAGTGTCCCCAAGACCAGCGGCTCAAAGAATTTGCCATACAGAGATTTCTCCGAACCTCTTACAGTCAGTGTCTGCGCACCGATGGCACTCAGTAACTCCAGGAAGAACTGCCATTCCACAGATTGGCCATGGGAACCTATTTGCAGATTACCTTGTAGTTCGCCAAACGTGTTAAGGCTTTCCTGGGCAACTTCCCGGATTGTATTGCGATATTCTCTTACGTATTCATCTACAGCTACGGATTTATCGCGTAAGATATTCTGGCGTGCTTTATCGGTGAGTCCTAAAACCCATTGAGCTGTCCAACGCTCAGCTTTGGCAAGGTTCTGGCCTTGTAGTGTTTTGGCGGCCTGTTCAAATAGTTTGTCCGGGTCTTTTTGATCAAGTAGCCATACCAAAAATGCTGCATTGAGCATCGCCAAACGGCGAGGGGTAAGTTTCTCCGTGAGATTACGGATGTTTTCACCACACAGAACATCGTATACGACTTGACGAATGAGCGTCCAACCTAACGTTTGCGCCAATGTGGCACGGTCGGCATTGACGATGGCAATATATTCTGAAGGAAGTTCAAATGTGGTTCCCATAGGTACATTTTTCAAAAAAGTCTATCTGATACATCAATAGGTGCGGCATTGATAACTTGTATTTGTGCTGCTACTTTGCCCAACCAGTTTTTGCTCTCCTCACGAATAATATCAACATACTCGCGCTCTTTTTCGATCAATACAAAGCGGCGTTTTAGAAGCGCCGCTGCTTTTCCGGTTGTGCCAATGCCAGCAAAGGGGTCCAAAACAACGTCATTGACGAAAGAGTAGTACCGGATGACCTTCTCTGCAAGCTCGAGCGGGAAAATAGCCGGGTGACGAGTGTCGTAAGAAGGTTGGATATACCAGACATTGGTCCGCTCATAATCTTCGCCGATCTTTGAGGCTTCACGTATTTCAGGACTGTAGGAACGGATATTCCAGTCAATGAGTTGGTGCGTATGTTTGCGATAGACCAGGATATACTCAGTCACCGGAACCGGTTTGTATTGCATGGGGTTGCGATCTGCGGCGAAACGGCGTCCACGCCCGGTCGCCCAGCCGGCGCCTTCCGGTTTGATCCAGATAATATCGTCAAGAAAATCGTACCCCTCCTCGATGAAAATGTGATGTAAATCAAAAGGTAAGGCCAATCGTTGTGAGGAGGCGTTGCGATTAGGGCGACGAATGAGGATAGGGCTGACGTTGATAGCAAAAATACGTCCCTCATTCAGGACACGATGGGCCTCTTGAATCACACGGCGCATTTTCCAGAGGTATTCCTCGTAGGTTGTATATTCTTCGTATTCCGGTCGTGCGTTATAGTAGGGGGGAGATGTAAAAATCAAGTCTACAGATTGCGCTGGCAAATCGGCCAGGATGTTTTCGCTATCTCCACAAGCGATGGTGTTCCGTAGGTTTGAAAAGATATATGATTTTTTCTGAGGAATGTGTTTTTTGACAACGTTGTTGTGGTGTCTCCCTAAGAGTCGGGCAACGATGATTTCCGGGTCGGTCGTTTGTTCCTTGAGCAGCAGCGTCGTGTAAGCATCAATTACAATTTCGCCGACCCTTTCATGGTTAGCCCAATTGAGCAAGGGCACACGCCAGACATGGTAACGGTCGTCAACTTCTGGCAATCCGAAGACGATGGCATTTTCTAATTCGTGCTCGGATAACCAGAGTCGCCCGATCTCACGGGCTTCCTGCGCCGAGAGGATGGCGTAGCCACGTTGAACTGCAACCGTTTTCGTTTCACTCATTCTTGTACCTGGGTGAGGGAGATCTCGTATGTCGCTATTTCCGTCGTCACCGGCGCCAACGCCGAAATGACGATGACGGCTTCATTTTGTTGGTTGTTTAGGGGGATGGTCCATTCTCCTGAAGTTCCATTGAGCATCAGCAGCCGCTGCACCTCCGGCCTGTCGCCGTAGGTGACAAGTTGCACAATCCATTGTTGGGGAAGGATGTTGGCGTGGCGCAAAAAGCCTTCGCTGATCCAATGGTTGTCGTCGGCTTCCATATCGTCGCTGAACAGTGTTTGCCCGTCCGCGACAATTTCCACATCATCCACGGCGAACCCGGCCTGGTTGACGGCGGCATCGGTGATGTATTCGAAGCGCAGGGCGATTTCCTGACCGGTGTATGCGGAAAGGTCGGCGGTCAATTGCACCCAGTTGGCGCTCTTGCCGGTTAGCCCGCAGCCGTAGTTGTTCCCCTGCGGATTGGTGGTGCGGCAATCTAGCCTGTTGTCATCAAGAATCTTCCACTTGATCGTGTTTGAGCTGAGATCATCGGGAATATCGCCTGAATCTGTTGTGCCGACGACGACATAAGCGTAATCCCAATCCTCCTCGATGAAATACCACGCCCAAAAACGCAGTTCCGCCGTTGTCGCGTTGCGAAGATCTACCAGGCGCGTGAGGCGTGCATCGGATTCGTCTTCGCGGCTGGCCCACCAGAGGTACTTGCCGCTGTGAGCTTGCGTATCCATCAGCACGGTTTGGGTGGCACCGGTGAAGGTGAAACGTACCGGTGTTTTACCTTCAACCTTGATATAGTCCACACCGTACTGACTAACCGTGTTGCGTTTGGTGATCGGCATATTTTTCGTGCGATAGGTAGCGTCTATGCGGGGTTTGCCGATGTCAATATCTTTGTAGCCGTATTGGCCGGCATCGAGGGTGGAGTCGTCCAGCAGATTGGCGATGACCCAGTTCGCAAAAACGTCTGCATGAGTAAGCTGTAATCCCAGGTTTTCTGCAAGCGTTTTATCCACGCTTTCCATGCCATTCTCGCTGCGACTGACAAGGGCTTTGGTCGCGTTTTCGCCGAAGTGATCGAGGAAGTAATTCATAAAGAGATACGACGCGCCGTAGTTAGACGAAGCGTCGCCGGCAGTGCCCTCAGGCCAGGTGGTCAGCTGTGTGTCGGGCCGGCGCAGGTAAGCATACTCGCTGCCACCGACGTCGTAGTGTCCGCCGGGATAGGCGCGGTTATTCAGTTCCATTGCCAGCTCGGAGCACCCTTCGTTGATCCAGCTCGTTTCATTGCGGTCGTTGTTCCAGTGGATCATGTGCTGGAACTCATGGGCCAGGACGCCATTGTAAAATTCATCGCCGATGGTCACGTTTTCGACATTGATGTAGAACATCTCCATCTCATTGGAGTCCGGGCGCACAGCACGCACAAAAGAATCGGGGCTGGAGAAGTACCCGGCGACCGTATCGCCCAGGTTGCGGGCGTGCAGAATGCTCAGGTGCGGGTCGTTATCCACGCCGGGCGTCCACTCTGAGCCGAAGAATTCGCGGTTGGTGGGGTAGGTATGTTTCTCGAAGAGATCGGCGGCTTTCTTGAGCTTGTTGTTGTCCACATTGACGCCCTCTTCGACCCACATATAAACGTGCTCGGTTTTGTAGACCAGCGTGGCGTAAATCTCGAATTGCTCGTCGTTGTCCACGTTCGACACATTGAATTTGCGCCGCGTACCGATGGGGTAATCGGGGTTCGGCGTGTTGAGGGTGCGCGGCGTATCGGCGGGGACACCCAGAAAACGAATGCCCAATTCGTGCAGGTCAGCAGGGGGCACCTGGATTCCCTGGAGTCCTTTTACTGTTTCGGCAGCTTCTGGCGGAAGCGGCGCATCGAAGGTCGGTGACAAACTGGGTGTGGGCAGCGTCCCCCAATCATCCGGCTCGTCGGGAGTTTCGGTGTCGGGCAGGAACGGCACCTCGATCGGCGGTGGGGTGGGGACGTTCCGTGTCAGTAAGAACACTACAATTCCGCCACCCACACAACATGTGCACGCGATCAACGCCAGTACCACCGCGACGATTAAACCAATCCAGAGTTTGCGATTTTCATCCATTTTTCATTATCCCTTTCACTATTTTTTCGGAGAGAGCTTTATCTGATTATAGATGAGCGACCGAAGAAAGCAAGGGCAAAAGTTCGACAGTCTGGGAAAAAGCATTATAATGCCCAGGTCAAGTTGAGGAGGCAGGGTGCAGAACTACCTGGAAAAGCTGATGCGTTATCTGTGTCGCCATCCGGCGTGGGTGGCGGCAGGACTTGGGGCAGGCGTCTGGCTTCTCTATGGCCTTACTGCGGCGCGCGGGACGGTCTTCGGCGATCCGTCAGAGTATCAGTTCATCCCGGCGGTGTGGGGCATTGCGCATCCACCGGGCTATGCGTTTTATACGCTTGTCGCAGGCGTATGGCAGCGACTTTTTCCCGTCGGTACCGTGGCGTTCCGCACACACCTTTTGGCCGGCGCTGCCGGCGCATGGACGGTGACGCGCGTCTTCCTGATGCTGTGCGAGGTGTGGGGAAGGACAAGCGAAGCGGATGCCGCCGACCAATGCCGGTTCCTGTTCGCCGCATTGGTCGGTGGATTGACGTTGGCCGTCTCCCCTGATTTCTGGCAACACAGCATCCACTCCAACGCCCATATTCTGAGCGTCGCCATTACCACAACGCAGTTATGGCTGCTGATGCGTTGGACCCGCGAGGGACACGACCGTTGGCTGTTTGCCCTGGCTTTTTCGGTGGGGATCGGCGTGACGCACCATCCCATCACAGTCTGGGGGCTACCGGCTTACGCCATTTTCATCTTCACCCAGCGCCCTAAACTTTTGACGCAATGGAAGACCCTGTTGCCTTTTATCGGCTGTGGTTTCTTGGGATTGATGCCCTGGCTCTACTTCCCCTTACGCAGCCCCGATGTCCCTTTCGGCCCTACCGATATGCGCACCTGGGAGGGATTCCTGCGACACGCGACGGCCCAAGGCTTGCGGGTAAACCTGTTCCACTTTGGGCTGGCGGATCAGTTTGACCGGTTGCGAGTGTTCTGGACGTTGTTGCGTCTACAATTCCCCTGGCCCTTGTTGCTGTTGATGGGCATAGGCATGGGATGGCTGGCTTCCCGTCGTCCGCGCCTGGCGCTGCTGTGGGGATTGTTCTTGCTGGGACATCTGGGATTCACGCTCAATTCCGTTCAGGACGTGATGGCCTATTTGCTTCATGCCTTTATGGCACTGGCGTTCCCGGTTGGCGTGGGGGCGGGGCATCTTTTGGAGGCCCTGGAGAGCCGGACGCCGCGTTGGGCCGGGACGCTTGTGGCACTGGCGTTGCTGGCTTTGCCGCTGGGGACGCTCATTCACACCTTCCCGCGTATCTCGCTGCGCGCCTGGGATGCCGCCGATGCTTTTGTGGATGAACTGACGGCGCGTTTTGTCGGGCGTGGGGAAGGGGCAGCGCTGGCCTCGGATTGGGAACATCTGACGCCGTATTTCTATCGCGCCTTTGTGAAGGGCGAAGCCTTCGATGCGGCGGATGTGCGTCCGCTTTATGTCACCGGTTCCCTTTCGTGGACAGATGCCGTGTTCGGCAACCTGGCGACTGGACCGGTTTACCTTACTAACTACCGCCGTGAGATCCGCGATCTGGGCTTTCGGCTGCGTCCCGAAGGAACACTCTGGCGCGTTCTGGAACCGCCAGCGTTAGAGGCGGTTACACCGCAAAACCCCTTGCGCGATGTCTGGGTGGATGGTCGTCTCGAATTGCTCGGTTATGATTTGCCCAAAACGACCGTCTCGCCGGGCGAAGTATTGCCGGTGACGCTCTACGCGCGTGTGATGACGACACAGACGGCAATTTTGATGCCTTTCGCGCGTCTGGGCGAGATAGAACAGCGTTGGACGACGGATAGCCGGCATCTGACGCCGGATTGGTTACCCGGTGAGATTATCGTCGAAAGTTATGAAGTCTACGTCCCCTATACCCTGGCGGACGGGACTTACCCGTTGACGTTGGGGTATGCCGATATGACCAACGCTGTTGCTGAGTTACCTTTCACGAGTGGCGAAACCGCATTGTTGCTGGCCGAGTTGACCGTGTTGCCGGGGACACAGGCGGCGCGGCAGAGCCGTGTATTGGAACGCGCGCTGACCAACATCGGCAATGATGTGGCGCTGCTCTCTGTGAGGGCGCACGCTGGTTTGACGGCGCGGCAGGGCATCTGGGAAGAGCCGTTGACGCTAAAAACCGGCAGGCCCTTACATTTGACGTTGACATGGCACGTGTTGGCGCGTCCGCGGACAAGCTACACGGTGTTCATCCATTTGATTGATGCTGCCGGTGTTCCGTGGTTTGGACACGATTACACCCCACTTGGCGGAGCTTTCCCATCGTACCTGTGGTTCCCCAAGTGGCTGGAGGGACAACAAGTATCTGATCCTTACCGGCTGGTTATACCGGCGGATGTGCCACCCGGACAGTACTGGCTGGAAGTAGGTATGTATGAAATGGGCAGCATCCGACGCATCCCCCAATTCAATCTTGAGGGGACGATGACGGGTGACCGTCTTATCCTGGGCCCGGTGCTGTTGACTCCTTGATGTGAGGATTGGGTGATTGACGTTTCAACATTTGAGCAGATTTTCAGGGGAGGTACCTATGACTACTGGTTTAGTGCTGTGGGTGATTGCTTCGACGATTTTGCTGTTCGTGGGGATTTACTGGGTTTACATCCTGGAAAAGCGCCTCAAGGTGATGGAAGAACGCTACCAGAAAATTCTCGCGTTAGCAGAAGACACCGATCAAGCAACCCTGGTGCAACTGTTGACGCGCCTGGAAACGCAGGAAACGCGCCTCGGCGGTGTGGAAGCAACTTTGCGCGACTTGGGGAAAATTCTACCGCATGTCGTCCAGGGGTATGGGATTATCCGCTACAGCGCCTTCGAGAACGTAGGGGGAGATCAGAGCTTTTCCCTGGCGCTGGTGGATGCGCATGGCAACGGCGCGATCCTTAGCGGCTTGAACTCGCGCGACGACACGCGGGTCTATGCCAAGCCGCTGAAACAATGGCGTTCATCGTATAGCCTCAGCGCTGAGGAACAACAAGCCCTCGGCCAGGCGCGCCAGATGATTGAGGGGGAACCTCCCAATCCCTGAGCAAGGGTGAAAAATCGTTTGTGAGATGATGTTTGACAAACTACCGCCTCCGGTTATTATTAGTTAAGCTAGTGTTTGATACGGAGTTTGACCTGTCTATTTGCCATTCGCAGTTTGCAGTTCTAGATTTGAGGAGGAATCCATGTCATGGCTAGGTGGTAAGGGAAAACCCAAAGAACCTGCTACACCAGTGGTAAAACCGACAACAAGCGGGGGAGGACGTATGGCACAACCAGCAATCGAATCCATCATTGGAGCTAATACTCACATCAAGGGCGATATTCAGGGAGACGGGGGCCTGCGCATTGACGGCATCGTCGAAGGCACCATTGAGATTACCGGCAACCTGGTGGTCACCGAGAGCGCCAAAGTGCGTGCGGAGATCAAAGCCAACAATGTCTCCATTGCCGGTGCAGTGCAGGGGAATGTCTCTGCCAATCGCGTCGAAATTCTTGACACCGGGCGTGTGTGGGGAGATATGACGATCAAGTCCCTGCTGATCAACGAAGGCGCGTATTTGCGTGGGCAGACGTTTATGCCGCAGGACTTGCAGCCGCCGAAACTTGAAGCCCCCAAGACATCTAAAACAGGCGCCGTTCCTCCCGCGCCACAGGCAGGCACTGTGGTTGATGTTGTGCCGGAGGAGAAACCCGGCAAATAAATGGCCGCGTCTTGTTCGGACGCCACAGGGGCGGGTTAACGCCCCTGTTCTTTTTTATCTTTGAACCTTCCGGGTAATTGCTGCAGTGCCCCCCATAGCATGAGAGCTTCGCCCAGCAGGGTCATGATGCTGAACGGCATCATGCTGCTACGCTTGAGTTTATAGGCGAGAATCAATGCCGTAAGGGCATAGACGCTGATGATGATCTCGCCGGGCAACGCCTTGTCCGGTTTGATGCGATATTGGGTTTCACGCCAGTTCCCTTGCCGCCCGCGCAATTCGAATTTGGGCGTGCGTTTGAATTCGCCGCCCCGATGCAACCATCCATCGAGCACACCCAGCGTGGTGTTCCAGCTAATACCGATACCCAACACCATCAAAAACGGATAGACAAGGATACGGCGCGGCCAATCTCGATAAAGAGCGGCCTGGCCGATGACATATAACAAGGGCGGCAGCATCGTCAACATCCCTAAAGCCGCCACCACAACCGGCACATGGGGCGTATAGAGTGCCAGCGGTGCACTGAGCAGCACCAGCATCAGGATCAGCGGTTGTGTTAAATAGCCGCTCAGATGAAGCAAAGCCATAACTTTCTGGGAGAACTTCAAGCGTGGCGAGCGTACAATGGTGCCGCTTAACTTGCGCAACACCTGCGTGGCGCCTTTGGCCCAGCGGTATTGTTGCTGCCGGAACGCTGCGACGAGCGGGGGCAATTCTGCCGGCGCCACAACATCCGGCAGATACAAAACCTGCCATCCGACAAGCTGCGCGCGATAACTCAAATCGAGGTCTTCGGCGACGGTATCGTGTTGCCAGCCGCCGGCCTCTTCAATGGCACGCCTGCGCCAGACGCCGGCCGTGCCGTTGAAGTTCATCAGCAGGCCGGAACGATTGCGCGCGATGTGTTCCACGGTGAAATGGGCATCCAACGCCAACGCTTGAGCGCGGGTGACGAGAGAATACTCGGCGTTCAGATGTCCCCAACGTGTTTGGACAAAGCCCAGCCTCGGATTGGCAATGAGGTGGGGAACCGTCCGCCGTAGAAAATCCGGCGCAGGTGCAAAGTCCGCATCAAAGATGGCGACGTATTCGCCGCGCGCCTGCCGCAGACCGGCCGCCAATGCTCCGGCTTTGTGTCCCGTGGGATGCGCGCGATGCAAGAGATGAATATCGTATCCTTCTGCTTGCAATCGTTCAACCTCGGCCTCCAGCAAAGCTGTGGTATCGTCGTCGGAATCATCGAGCACTTGAATCTCAAGCCGTTCACGGGGCCAATCGAAGGCCGCGACTGCGGCGAGAATTCGTCGCGCGACATAACGCTCGTTGCGCAGCGGAATCTGGACGGTCACCACAGGCAATTCTGCTTCTGGAATTTGTGGTGTGACCGGCGGCCGCTCCCGACGATGATGCAGATAGAGCATGATCAGCGCGATAATGTGCAAGGCGTAAAACGCCAATCCGATCAAAGTACCTGTATAAAGATAACCCACAATTTGTGCGACCATAGTCTCCTAAACCTTTGTTGTTTTTCTTCTGCTGCATTATAACACTGTTGAGGCGGCGAAGTGACCTGGAGGCTTGACAGCAGGACCTTATCATGCTTGTCCCGAGGGGAACGCCAGTTCCTCGTTTTTAGCTGATAGCGTTGAGAAACGCGCTCTGGCGGTCCGCTCATAGCCAGCTGAAGTCACAGTAACGAGAATGATAAAGCCCTGGCCCTATGACCCGGGGGCTTGACAGTTATCACAGGCGGGCGACAATATGTCTATAGCAAAACGTTCCGACAGATTCCCAATGGAGTAGTGAGTTTCTGTATGCGTGTTGCTTACGCTTGTCATTGGTATTCCGTTTGACTTTGCGTAAAATGTGAATAGCATAGCTACCGGTTTGGATTTCAATCCTATCAAGAATTAACGTGGGAGGGAGTATGCAAGTGCTTGTGGAATTTACGGGTATTCCCAGGGTTGTTACCGGTGTGAGACAGGTCCCCCTTCAACTTCAGGATGGTGCAACCTATCGTGAGATCGTGCGTCTGTTGGGAAAACGTTATCCTCAACTCATCGGGGAGGTGTTGCAACCCGACGGTGAGACTTTTCAGCCTTCAAATATGCTCAACCTTAACGGTCAGCGGATGATCCAACCTGCGCAGATGGACGAATCTCCTCACGATGGGGATCGCCTTATCCTGATGTCCATTCTCGCCGGTGGCTAATAGGGGGCGTTCGTAATTCGCCATTCGCCATTCGCCATTCGTAATTCGCAATTCTCAATTCTCAGGAGGTTGCTTTATGTACGGTTACAGCGGCAAGATTCTACACATTGATTTGACAACACGCAAGAGTTGGACCGAAAGAAAGCCGGAGGAGTGGTATAAAATCTACATCGGCGGTGTCTCGATGGCTGCGCGGCTGTTATGGGAGAATATTAAACCCGGTTGTGACCCCCTCTCGCCGGATAATCCCATCTGCATCGCCAACGGTATGTTTGCCGGCACGCCGGTACCGGTGGGTGGAAAATACGGGCTGGCCTCAAAATCCCCGTTGACCGGCTTTATTGGTGACAGTCTCTCCGGCAGTTGGTTCCCCGTCGCGCTCAAGCGCACCGGCTGGGATGCTGTTGTCATCCACGGAGCGAGTGAGGAGTGGGTGAACGTCTTCATTGATGACGATCGGGTGATGTTCCGCGATGCCCGCAAACTCGTCGGCCTGAACACCTACGAGACCGAGGAGGCCATCCGCGAAGAGTTGCTCGACGACCAGGTGCGTTCTGCCACCATCGGCCCGGGCGGGGAAAACCTGGTGCGCTTTGCCAACGTCACCAACGATGGACGGCAGGCCGGGCGTACCGGCCACGGTGCGGTATGGGGATCGAAAAAACTCAAGGCCGTCTCCGTGCGCGGCACCAAGGGCGTTGTGGTTGCTGACCCTGATACGTTGATGAAGATGTCTTTCGACATTACGCAACAGGCGCAAGGGCCGTACACCGTCAAATATCGAGTCTTGGGTACCACGACCAACGTCTTGAATATGAATAAGCTCGGCCTGTTGCCCACCCGCAACTTCCAGCAGGGTGTTTTTGAGATGGCGGAACAGGTCAGCGGGGAGTATCTGGAAGAACATCACAAGGTCAAGAAAATTGCCTGTGCGCAGTGTCCCATTGCCTGTGAGCAGGTGTCGGCTGCCAAGCAGGGACTTTATGCCGGGGCGATGACGGGCATCGAATACGAATGTCTGTTTGCCAATGGCCCCAACCTGGGAATCGGCGATATGAACGCCGTCATCAAGCTGATCGAAGTCGCCGACCGGGGTGGGGTGGACGCGATGAGCCAGGGCGTGGTCATCTCCTGGGCGATGGAATCGTTTGAGCGCGGTGTGTTCAAGAAAGAGGACTTCAAGTGCAAGAAATATCCCGACGGCTTCGAGCCGAATTTCGGCAATGCCGAGGCCGCCGTCACCCTGGCGGAGATGATCCGTGACCGTGAGGGCATCGGCGACTTGCTGGCCGAAGGCACGCGCATTGCCAGCCGGCGGGTGGATGCGGAACGGGGGACGGAATCCTACAAGTGGGCGATGCACGTCAAGGGTCTGGAATGTCCCGGCTATGATGCCCGCGGCCTCAAGACTTTCTCTGTAGGATTGGCTGTGGGCACCCGCGGCGGTTGTCACAACCGCTCGGCGGCCTATGACCCCGACATTCAAGGGGAAGTCAATCGCTTCACCATTGATGAGACGCGCGGTAAAGTCGCTGCTGAGTCCGAGGAGTATGCGGCTGTCTACGATACCCTGCCGCTGTGTAAATTCATCCGCCGTTGCTTCACCGGCAAGGCCGACCGCGCCGGCGCATGGCCGACGATTGCCAAATTGATCAACGCCACCACCGGCTGGAACTTTGGCTACGATGACGTAGACCTGATCGGCGTGCGCGCGCATACCATCAAGAAAGCCTTCAACATCCGCGAGGGTTGGACGCGCGCCGATGACCATTTGCCCTATCGCTGGCATCATGATCCTATGAAAGAGGGAGCCTCCGCCGGCCATGTGGTCACCGAGGAAGAGCTGGAATATCTCAAAGACCTCTATTATGCCGCTAAAGGCTGGACAAAAGAGGGTCTCATCCCCAAGGCCAAGTTGATTGAACTGGGGATGGAGGATGTCGCGGAAGCAATTGGCGTGTAAAGATGCAGGGGCAAGGTAAAGATTCTTTGCTCATGATCCTTGATTTATGATTCTTTACGGGAGTGAACTATGGTAACTTCAACATCCAGATATGCCTATATCGCGTGTGATGCAACAAAATGCATCGGCTGCCAGTTATGCGAGTATATCTGTTCTTACACCAAAACCGGAGAGTACAATACCTATCGCAGTCGCATCCGCACCGTGCGCGTGAATGAAATTCTGATCACGGCGGTGGCTTGCCGCACCTGCGAAGACGCGCCCTGCGTGATTGCCTGCACCCGTGACGCTCTAACCCAAGACCCTGAGACCGGCATCATCCATGTGGATGCGGAACGCTGCGACGGCTGCGCCTGGTGTATCGAAGCATGCGATTTCGGCGCGATTTCCATCAATCCGGCGACTAAAATGGCGGAGATTTGCGATCAATGTGAGGATCGTGAGGACGGCCCGCAGTGTGTCATCTGGTGCCCGAAGGACGCGCTCGAACTGACGACGCCTGATCAGCGTGCCCAGAAAGCGCGGCATAAACTAATTCACGAAGAGGTGCATGGACCGCGCTAAGGTGGATCACGAGGCGTTGAAGGTTTTTTTTGTGATTCACCGCAGAAATAGAAATTTTGTTAATCCAAACCTTGAACCCCTTTGTGTACTTCGCGTCTTTTGTGGTTTTTAGGGGGCACAATTGGCATGTGAGGGCTGGCATAGCCAGAGAGATGGTTTGATTTGAGGAGTCTGTATGACCGATAACAACGACAACAACGAAGAACTGCGCATCGGCGTGTATATCTGTCACTGTGGATCAAACATCGCCAGTACGGTGGCCGTGCCGGAGGTGGTGGAATACGCTGCGACGCTGCCTAACGTCGTCGTGGCGAAGGAACACAAGTATATGTGCTCCGACCCCGGCCAGAATATGATCAAGCAGGACATTCAGAAGTACAAGCTGAATCGGTTGGTAGTGGGCGCGTGTACTGTTTCCATGCACGAACCGACTTTCCGCGCGGTGTTGGCCGATGAAGGCGTCAACCCCTTCTTCTTCGAGATGGCGAACATCCGTGAACATTCTTCCTGGGTGCATACCCACGAGAAAGAAGCCGCCACATACAAGGCGAAGGAGATCGTCGCCTCCGCGGTGGCGAAAGTGAGCTTTAGCCGACCCCTGGAGATGTTTGAAGTGCCGGTGACGCGCCGTGCGCTGGTCATCGGCGGCGGCATTGCCGGGATCAGCGCCGCCCTGGACCTGGCCGACATGCGCATCCCCACTTACCTGGTGGACAAGTCGCCGTCTATCGGCGGACGGATGGCGCAACTGGATAAAACCTTCCCCACGATGGACTGCTCGATCTGCATCGAAGCGCCCAAAATGGTGGACGTGGGCAAGAGCAAGTACATCGAGTTGCTGTCATACTCCGAAGTCAAGGAAGTCGAAGGCTACATCGGCAACTTCAAGGTGAAGGTGGAGCGCAAACCGCGCTACGTCCTCGAAGATCGCTGCACCGGTTGTGGCCTTTGTGCCGACGTCTGTCCGATCTCCGTGCCCAACTTTGAGTTTGAAGAAGGGTTGGGGCCGCGCAAGGCCATCTATGTTCCTCTGGTACAGGCTGTGCCGGCGATTTATACCATTGATCGGGATGCCTGTATTGAATGTTTCAAGTGCGTGGAGGCTTGTGGCTCCTTGCAGGCCATTAGCTTCTTTGAGGAGCCGAAAATCGAGACGCTGGACGTGGGCACGATCATTGTGGCGACCGGCCTGGATATGTGGGATCCCACACCGTTGGAGGAATACGGCTTCGGCGTCTATGACAATGTGGCGACGATGATGGAAATCGAACGCCTGCACTGCGCTGGCGGTCCGACGACGGGCAACTTCGTCCGTCCCTCTGACGGCAAAACGCCCAAGACCTTGGGACTGATTCAGTGTGTTGGCTCGCGCGATAAACGTTATAACGAGTATTGCTCCGGCTTCTGCTGCATGTACACGATCAAAAACGCCCTGTTGCTCAAATGGCTCTACCCGGAGATGGATATTACCATCTTCCGTATAGACGTGCGTACAGGCGGCAAAACCTATGAGGAATTCTACGAACGCGCGCGGCAGGCGGGCATCCATTTCGTGCAAGGCCGTCCTGCCGAAATCCGTGAGGACCCGGTGACGAAGAATCTCATCGTGCACGTGCATAACGCGGCCCTGGATCGGCAGATGGCCTACGAGTTCGAGATGGTGGGGTTGGCAACGGCGGCGATCCCTTCGGCGGGTGTCGCGGACCTGGCGCGTGCGTTGACCGTCCCGTTGGATACAAGCGGTTGGTTCCTGGAATCGCATCCCAAGCTCAAGCCGATTGACTCTTCGACCGAGGGCATCTATCTGGCCGGCTCGGCGCAAGGACCAAAGGACATCCCTCAGAGCGTGGCGCAGGGCAGTGCCGCTGCCGGGCGCGCTGCGCGCGTGCTCAATGCCGGAAAGTGGCAGATTGATCCCATTGTGGCCTACGTGGACCCGACGCGCTGTCTCAATGCGAATCCCAAGAGCAAGTGCACGATGTGCGCGCAGGCGTGTCCGTATGGCGCAGTTATCAATCAGCCGGGGACGGGCAATCCAAGCCAGATCATTCCGGCCAAGTGCCATGGCTGCGGCACGTGTGTGGCTGAATGTCCGGCGAACGCGATCACGCAATGGCACTTCACCGACGGGCAGATTCTGGCGCAAATTCACGCGCTGCTCGCCGACAAACCCGAAGAGAAAGTGTTGGCCTTCACATGCCGCTGGTGCAGTGGCCTGGGTGCCGACAACGCCGGTGTGAGCCACTTCCAATACCCGGCTAATACGCGCAACATCATGGTGATGTGCTCCGGGCGTGTGGACCCGGATTTTGTGCTGGAAGCGTTCAAGCTGGGCGCGGGCGCGGTGCTGGTGTCGGGGTGTCACGTGCAGGACTGTCACTACATCACCGGTCGGCAAAAGGCCGACGCGCGCATGGAGAAGCTGCAAACACAACTGGATCGTATGGGCCTGACCAAGGGACGCTTCCGCACCGCCGAGGTCTCCGCGACTGAAGGCGCCAAGTGGGCGCGCATCATGACTGAGATGGGCGAGATGGTCATCGAACTCGGGCCGGAGGCTATCAAGGCTGAAAACGAAAAATTGCGTCCGCATCTTGAACGACAGCTTAAGCGTATCCGTGAAGGTTTGGATGTCTCGCGCGTGCTTGACATCTTCGAGGCACGCTTGCAGGGCGTGAAGACGGAGATCCAGCAGGCCTATGAGCGTGAGCAACGTTAGACCGGAAAAGACTGAAGAAAGCATAGGGAACATCATCAAGTTGTGACATTTGATGAGAAATTGTCCAAATTGTTGGAGATGGAGTGATCTATGACCTCTGAACTGCATCCTTTTCTCGCCGAAGTCATGATGCTGCGAGGCGGCAAGGACGTGCTGGAATGTTACCAGTGCGGTACGTGTTCCGCCTCTTGTCCGGCGCTGCCGGATATGACGCATGGCCCGCGACGCATTATGTATATGATCCAGAATGGGATGGAGCAAGAAGTGCTCTCCAGCCCTGATATCTGGCGTTGCGTGTCGTGCTATTCCTGTATGAACCGCTGCCCGCGCGGGATTGAAATCACCGTGTTGTTCTCCGAATTGCGCCGGCTGGCCATCCAGAAGGGCTACGTGGAAGATAAAGAGGCCGAATTTGGGCAGGCATTTACGGTGACACTGGCGCAGCATGGGCGTCAATTCGAGCCGGAATTGCTGACACGCTATTACTGGCGCGTGCGGGATGTCGTCGGCTTGCTCGGAATGGTGCCCCTGGGATTGAAAATGTTGGTGAAAGGGAAATTGCCTTTCAAACCGGAGCGTATTCGGGAGCCGCAGGTTTTACAGGAAGCCGGCGTGATTCCACCAAAGCCTGCTCTGCCCGGTGGCAAGGGGTTGGACCGTGTGGTTGCCTTGATGATCGGCGTGTTGGGATTTGTGGACGCGCTGGTGAAGCTGGTATCCGGTAAGAAGGAGGCGCAGCATGGCTAACCGTTACGCTTACTATCCCGGTTGCAGCCTGGGGTCTACGGCCAAAGAATACGACTTCTCTGTGCGCGCCGTCTTTGCCCATCTGGGGCTGGAACTGCATGAGATCGAGGACTGGAATTGTTGTGGGGCGACCCATTCGGCCATTTACAAAGAAGACGCGCGCTTTCTGCTTTCATTGCGCAACCTGGCATTGGCTAAAGCGCAAGGCTTTGACACTGTCATCGCCCCGTGTAGCGCGTGCTACAAGAACCTGCGGCGTGCCACTAAACTGGCCGACGCCAACAAAAACTTGCTTGCGCGCGTTAACGATCAGATGAAAGAACCGTACAACGGCGGGGTCACCGTGTTGCATCCGCTGTATGCCATCATCCGCGATTTTGGATTGGAGGCCCTGAAAAAACGTGTGGTTCGCCCGCTGACCGGCATCAAAATCGCCAGCTATTATGGTTGTATGCTGACACGTCCTGTGGATGAATTCGACAGCGCAGAACGCCCCACCGGCCTGGATCAACTGGTTGTGGCGTTGGGTGCAGAACCGGTGGAGTATGATTACAAAGCCAAATGTTGCGGGGGAGCATTGGCGCTTTCTCACACCGGCAGTACCGTGCGCATGGCCGCGAATGTTTTGACCTCGGCTAAAGGGCGCGGCGCGGAAGCCATCACCCTGGCCTGCCCGATGTGCCACATGGCACTGGATATGTACCAGGGCAAGGCCGAGCACGCTATAGATCAACCGTTGCATTTGCCGGTGTTATTCTTTACTCAATTGATGGGGCTGGCATTGGGCCTGGAACCGACGCAGTTGGGACTGGCGCGGCATATTGTACCGACGCAAGACCTGGTAGCGCGGATTATGGGATGAGGTTGACTATTCCGAAGGAGACAAGCGTGAAACGTGGAACCACTTTGAAACACCGCACCGAAACGACGTTGACTCTTGAGCGCAAGATGGTGACGCACCATGATGTGCTCACCTGGGACCTGGAACGCTGTGTGGGCTGCCAGATCGGACCACGGGTGTGTCCGAAGGAGGCCATCACCCATATTGACGGCGTCGTTGAGAATGGGCGCATGGTCAAGAAACTGCTGGTGGACGTAGACCCTGATAAGTGCGTCTTCTGTGGCATGTGCGTGGAAATGTGTCCCATGCGCGCGATAACCCTCACACTCAACGGAGAGCCGTACAATCCTGTCATCGAGCAGGAAGCGTTCCCCAAGTTGTTGAAGTCCACGAAGTTCAACAAAGACCGGTTTGACTTCAGCCTGAAGGATTTTGTGATCGAAAACTGCTCGGCGAATGTCATCAGCTACGATGCGGAATATCATACGATGCGGGTGGATCAGGAGCATTGCATCCGCTGCCGTCAGTGTGAGGTGGCCAGCAACGGTGCCTTCGAGGTGCAGCAGCCCTGGCAAGGTACGGTGTTGCTGCGCCGCGAGCTATGCGTCGAAGGCTGTTTTGCCTGCGCCGACGTATGTCCGACGCGCGCATTGCACATCAACGACGAGGGCGAGCTGGTCCATGCGGATTACTATTGCATTAAATGTGGCGCATGTATGCAAATTTGTCCGGTCAAGGCCGAATGGGAGGAATACGAAGTCCATTTCGAGTCGCAGGGGGTCACGTATACGCGCACGCACAAGCGGATCACCAATGCCGACAAGTTGCCGGTACTCGTCGAACGTTGGCGGGTGCGTCATACTGAGGTAAAGAGCGCGGCGTGGTTAGAGGCGCTGGCAAAGCTCGCCGATGAAAAAGCCTCACAGGTTGAAATTGATCGCAAGCGCGCCATCCGTCGCCGGGACTTGATCCTGGCCTTGAAGGGTGGCAAATCCTACGCTAAAGAGCATAAATAGACCTGTCTCGCAGTTTCGGCCGCGCCCCGCAGTCTGTTGCGGGGCGCGGGATTTTTCAAGATAATTCACCATTTTCGAGGGGAAAAACACAATGATTTTGCTGACTTTCAGAACAGAGGGGGGATTGTTTCTCGGCGTCAAAACTGCAGCCGGGGTGTTGGATGTCAAAGCAGCCGCGACGGCGTTGCGTATGCCTGCGCCGATGACGCCGGAGGCGTTCTACACATCGGGATTATCTGCGCTGCCGGCCTTGCAGGCACTGGTCACCCGCGCACTCGCATCATCTGAACGCGGGGCATGGTTGTTGGATGAGTCCGCGCTGACTTATGGCCCGTGCGTGCCCTACCCGGAGAAAATTCTTTGTGTGGGTCTCAATTATCGTCGCCATGCTGCCGAATCCGGTGCTTCGGTGCCGGAAGTGCCGGTGTTCTTCTCCAAGTTCAACAATGCTCTGGCGGCGCACGGCGAGCCGATTCCCATCCCGCGCGGCGTGGTCGAAATTGACTATGAAGTTGAGTTGGCGGCGGTGATCGGCAAGCCGATGAAATATGTAGCCGTGGATGAGGCGCTGGATTATGTGCTGGGCTACTGCACGGCCAACGACATCAGCGCGCGTGAGTTGCAACGTCGCACTTCTCAATGGTTGCTGGGGAAAACGTCCGACAAGTTTTGTCCCCTTGGCCCCTACCTGGTAACGAAAGATGAGGTCGGCGATCCACAGAAGCTCTACGCCAAAAGCTGGCTCAACGGCGAACTGCGGCAGAATTCCAACACCGCCGATATGGTTTTCACCGTCGCGCAGATCATCAGCTATGCCAGCCAGTATATGACACTGCGTCCCGGCGATGTTATCCTCACCGGCACGCCGGAAGGCGTCATCCTGGGGATGAAGGAGAAGGTGTGGATGAAACCCGGCGACGAGATCACCGTGGAAGTGGAGAAGCTGGGGAAACTGACAAATCGTCTAGCCCAGTAGCTTGCGTTTCACCATCCCAAACAGGGCCTCGCGCCCGATCTTGCCGTATAAGTCAAGGTAAGTGTGCGGGATCTGCGGCGGTTGTTCACGCAACACCATCCGGTTGGCGCTCGTCGGGCAGGTGGTGACGCATAGACCGCAGCCCACGCACACGGATGGATCCACGACCATGCGGCCGTCCTCGATCTTGCGCGCGCCACTGGGGCAGACAGAGACGCAGGCCCCATCCAGCGTACATTTCTGGGGGTCGAATTCTACCACGTAGCGTGAGGGGGCGCCGGCGTTGCGCTGGCCGTACTGCCAGGTACGCAGCACGGCACAAGCACAGGTGCAACAGTTGCACAGCGCGCGAATTTCACCCTGGCAGTTATCCACGTTGTGTACCAGTCCCTGCTTCTCACACTCCCAAATGATCTGCATGGCCTCATCGTAGGTCAGTTGGCGGGCAAAGCCGTTGTTGATTTGAGATTGGGGAATCAGGATGCCGCTGATCCGGCCACCGGCAGCGTAAAGCTGAATGTTGTTCCTTTGTCCGTCGAACTTTGAACTTCGATAGTTCCCCCGTGGGCCTCGACGACGAGTTTGCAAAAGGCTAACCCCAGGCCAAAACCCCGCCCGGCAGTTTTGCCGGTGACGAACTTTTGAAACAGGCGCGGCTGCAACTCCGACGGGATCCCCGGCCCGGTGTCGCTGACCCAGACGCGGAGTTTGTTTTCTGCCTCGGCATACGCAGCCGTGACGCGGACGGTTCCACCTTCCGGCGTGAACTTGATTGCATTGCCGATCAGGTTTTCCAGAACCCGTCCGATGAGTTGTTCGTCGCCCCAGACTGTGGGGAGGGTGGCGACGCTGTCGTTGAACAAGCCCAGTCTTTTCTTTTCGGCCAACGATGTGAAGTTGATGAGGGTTTCAGTAATCAATGTGTGGATTTGGAACGCTGCGGGCTGCAGAGCCAGTTTACCGCTCTCGGCCTTGTTGACATCCAGAATGTTGTTGATGAGCGTAAGCATTTTCTGGACATTGTGGCTGGCAATTTGAACAATGGTTTTTTGCTCATCATTCTGGACCGCCTGGATTTGTTCTGTCAGAAGTTCCAGAGCCGTATGGATGGCCCCCAAAGGACCGCGTAGATCATGCACCATCGTGTGGATCATCGTATCACGAAATTGCTCGGCCTCGCGCTGTTTGGTGATGTCTATGATGAAAGCGATGACCAGGAGTCCTTGTGGAGTTGAGGTAAATCCCAGGCTGATTTCGACCGGGAAAACGCTGCCATCCTTGCGCCGTGCGTGAAGGTCCAGCCCGCTACCCATCGGCCGGACGTGCGGATCGCGCATATAATTTGCACAATGGCGCAGGTGCACTTCTTGAGCTTCTTCGGGAATCAAGATGCTCAGAGGGTGTTCAAGTAGCTCCGTTTCGGTGTAGCCGAATAACTGTTGTGCGCTGCGGTTGGCCAGGACGATTTGTCCGGCAGCGTTGATGACGATCATGCCGATCGGGGCGGCTTCGAACAACATGCGCGCTGTGTCCGCATAGAGAAAGGCTTCTTTACATTCCAGAATGGATTTTTCCATCTCGTGTGCTTTTTGACTATCGGACTAAAGACTATCAGAGTCGAAAACCCGTTCAATGTCCATTGACGACTAACGCGCCTTGTAGCCGGTGTCTGGCGGCAGGTTGCTTTGCGCTGCAGCTTGCCGGGCCAGCTGGTCACAACGCTCGTTATCGGGGTCGTCCGCATGACCGCGCACCCAGACAAAGGTGACGTTGTGTTTCTCCAACAACGGCAGCAACTCTAGCCACAGGTCCACGTTGAGCGCCGGTTCGCTCTTGGTGCGCATCCAGCCATGGGCCTGCCAGCGTTTGACCCATCCTTGATTGATAGCATTGACCAGATACTGCGAATCGCTGTACAGCGTGACCTCGCACGGTTCTTTGAGTGCCCGCAGCCCTTCGATGGCTGCGCGAATCTCCATGCGGTTGTTCGTCGTCTGCTCGAACCCGCCCGAAAGCTCGCGGCGATGTTCTCCGTAGCGCAGGATTACCCCATAGCCTCCCGGCCCCGGATTACCAATGGCGCTGCCGTCGGTGTAGATGGTGACGTGTTTTTGGGTACTCATTGCCATAATTATAACCAACTTCATTGAAAAAACCACAAACTGTTTTTAGGGGAGGCCGCTTGACGCCTGTTGCAGATTGGTTATAGTGACGGACGGAGGTTAGTGAGTATGCGATCAAACCGCGGATGGACCCGGGTAATGCTGATGGGGGTGCTGCTGCTGAATGCGTGTGCGCCGGTTGCAGTGGTAGAAAAGCCGCCTGTGCCGACGGTAACGCCGGGATTGGCCGTGCCAGAGATGGTGGTGGCGACATTTACGCCTGTGTCTGAGCCTGCGCCGGTATCGGCTCCTGCTTTGTCGGATGCGTCGGTTTCGGAAGCCGACACATCCGCTGCAACGGATGTGTTGTCGTTCACTTATCATACCGTATCGCCGGGTGATACTTTGCTGGGGTTGGCCCTGAAGTACGGCCTGCCGATGGCGGCGATCCAGTTGCAAAACGATCTGGGCACTTCGTTGATGCTGCAAGCCGGGCAGGTTTTGGAAATCCCACCGGTGGTAGGGTGGGAGGGCGCTTCACCGTTCTGGGTGGTGTACGAAGTGCAGGCGGGCGATGTGCTCAGCACCATCGCCGCAGACTATGGGTTCGACGTGGCGACTTTGCAAAATGTCAATGGGCTGGCGGATGCAGACCTGTTGAGCATCGGACAGGCGTTGATTTTGCCGCTGGATGCGCCTGCGGAACACGTCCTGGCGCAGAACCGCCCGACGGCAACGCCCGCACCGCTTCCTGCTGCAACGCAGGTGATAGCCGCCGCCGCTGCGCCCGTTGCCACGGCGGATGTCACCACGGTGTCGGCGGCCCCGGCAACCGCAACGCTGACCCCATCTCCGCCGGTTGCCGCGCCGGTCCTGCCGGCCGACGTCGCCGAATTCCCCGCCGCCATTTTCCGTTTGATCAATGAACAGCGCGCCGCTTATGGCCTCGCGCCGCTGGCGTGGAACGCGACGCTGGCGCGCGCGGCGCAACTGCACGCCGATGATTGCTACGCGCGCGGCTGGTGCAGCCATACCGGCTCCGATGGTTCAACGATGAAAGAGCGCATCATCCGCCAGGGGTACGACCCGGTGCGTTGGTCGGAGTGTTGGGCATGGTACGCCACGCCGGAGATGGCCGTGGCGATGTGGATGGACGAAACGCCGCCCAACGATCCGCACCGTCGGACAATCCTCAGCACATGGCTCACCGAAGTCGGGGTGGGGGTGGTGCCTGCTTCCAACGGACGCGGTTACTACTTCATCGCAGACTTTGGCACACCGCGGTAGGCACGCAGACTTCCGCTTAATTTCCGTTGAGGATGCCGTATTTTCGTTTGAGGAACTCATCCGCGGGCTGCTTGAGCATAAAGTGCAGCAGCAGATCGCGGTGGGTCTTGACATACGGCAAATCGCATTTGTCTTCCAGCACGGGCATCAGATACGAAGCCGGCCGGTAGCGCAGGGGGCTTTCTCCTGGCCCTAGCACTTTTTGCACGATTTCCGGGTTGGGCGGCACGGGCAAATGCCCGAATTCCCCTCTGAGCAGCATCTTGAACTCGTTGGATACCATCTGATACCGTCCCATCAACACATTGAAGGTGGCCTGCGCTCCGACGATCTGACTTGTGGGGGTGACCAACGGCACGTACCCCACGTCGGCGCGCACGCGCGGGATTTCTTGCATGATGGCGTCCAGCAGATCGAGCTTTTGCATTTGTTTGAGCTGGTTTTGGAGATTGGAGAGCATGCCGCCGGGAATCTGGGCTTTGAAAATGGTGTCGTCGTAGTCAGGATAGCGCAGATCGCGCATAAGGGCGCGCATAAGCGTCAGCGCCGCTTCGATATTTTCCTCGCGGCCCTTTTGGATGTGGGCGAGAATTTGTTGGACGACGTGGCGGTCAATGTCGTCGTAAGTGACGGGACGATAGTATTGGCCGTAGAGCGGGATGGTGCTGTGGAGTTCGTCAAAAATGTCAAAGAGTACCTTCTGGATGCGCAGGATAAGCTCTTTGTCAAGGCCGTGTTCCAGTCCCAGTTCTTCCGCAAAGACGGTCAGTATCTCGATCGGTGGATGCGACGGTCCGCCGGCGAACGGGGTAATGGCCGTGTCAATGAAGTCAATGCCGGCGTACATCGCGATGACGGCATTGAGCGTGGCAACGCCCGTGGTCGTATGGCTGTGAAAAGTGATCGGCACACGCAGATGATGCTTGAGTTCCTCGAAAAAATCGAATGCCTGCGTGGGATAGAGCAACCCGGCCATATCCTTGATGGCGATCTGATCTGCCCCTTCTTCCTCAAGGGTGCGCGCGAGACGGACGAAATACTCGGTGGTATGGACGGGGCTGGTGGTATAACAGAGCGCGGCTTCGGCTTTGCCGCCGTAGGCTTTGGTCGCCAGAAGCGCCAGTTGCAGATTGCGCCAGTCGTTGAGGGCGTCGAAAAGACGCACAATGCCGACGCCGGAGCGGACGGCCTCTTTAGTGAAGGCGATGACCAGGTCATCGGGGAAAGGTTGGTAGGCAAAGAGATTTTGTCCGCGCAGCAGGATACGGGTTCTGTGAGAAGTTCCCAGTGTCGCGTAAAAGCGGTCCAGACGCTCCCACGGGTCTTCGTCGAGAAACCGGACACAGCTATCCAGCGTGGCTCCACCCCACAGCTCAAAGGCTGCATAGCCCGCGTCATTGAGCATGGGCAGGACCCGCAGGGCCTGGTCGGTGGTCATGCGCGTCGCAGCAAGGCTCTGCTGCCCATCACGCAACGTCAGATCAACGAATTGTATGCGATCGGTCACAGTTTTTTTACCCCTGTTGAAGTTGTTATGCCATAGAATACTTGTAGTGTAACGGAATAAAATCCTGTGACAATGGCCTTTTTCATCTTTGCGCTATGTCATCTGGCACATCGGTTATCGCCGGATGTTGGCCCGACGTTCCAGGCGTTCGGCGAGTGCTTTGAGCTTTGACCACTGCCGGCGCACGATATACATCATTGCCAGTGTCATCAGCCAGCGCAGTTTGCAATCGGGTTGGCGGGCAAGCGTCTCGAAGACGGCCAGAGCTTCGTCGTCGGCGCGCCTGGTTTTGGCATACGCCGCCGCAAGTTCTTCCAGGCTTGGCTCCGGCTTGCGGGGTTGTGCCTGTGCAGCCGCCGTTTGACTTGCCAATGCCGCCTTGCTGGCGCGTTCCATCACGCTCAGCAGTTCTTCCGCCGTGACTGGTTTGATGAGGTAGCCTTGCGCGCCAACCGCGACGGCGCGTTGCAATGTGACCGGGTCTTTCTCTGCCGAAATTATGATGCAGATGATGTCCGGCTGATTGCGGTGTATGGTTTGAATGGCCGTCAGTCCGTCAACTTCGGGCATGTTAATGTCAATGAGGGCGATGTGAGGATGGTATTGTTGTGCCAGCATGATCGCCTCACGTCCATTCGTGCCGAGGGCGACAACTTGACTATTCGGCACAAGCGACAGCATCATTTGCAGACTGCGCCGGGTTTCCTCGGCGTCATCCACGATAATGACCCGCAACGTAGCCGCCTGAGGTTTTTGCTGTGCTGCGAACTCTGTCATAGTCCCTCCCTCTTGAGAATTCGTTAGAACGTTAGACCATTAGAACGTTGCAACGTTTGGATGATTGATGGCGTCCCGTGTGAGATGACGGATGCCGTCTGCACCGGCCACGATGACATCGGTGGCCAGTCTCAAAAATAGCCCGTGGTCCACGATACCCGCGCGTGCTTTGATCCGGGCGGCCAGCTGTTCCGGTTGGGGGATGGGACCAAAACGGCAGTCCAGGATCAAATTCCCCTGGTCGGTCTTGAAGATCGAACCATCGCTGTTGTGGCGCACGCTGACCTCCGCGCCCAACTCGGTCAGATAGCTCATCTGTGAACGCCAGCCGAAGGGGATGACTTCCACGGGCACCGCCCAACGTGTGCCCAATGCCGGCACGAGCTTGCCTTCGTCAACCACGATGATCTCACGTCGGCTGGCCTGAGCCACGATTTTCTCCCGCAACAGCGCGCCACCGCCCCCTTTGATGAGGTCCAACGCCGGGTCAACCTCATCGGCGCCGTCAATCGTGATGTCAATCGTCGAGATGTCTTCGAGCGTCGTCAGCGGGATGCTCAGGGCGCGCGCGTCAGCCTCGACCTGGCGAGAACAGGGAATCCCCACAACGTCCTTGAGTTCGCCGCTTGCCAGGCGTGCGGCAAGCGCACGGACGGCAAAAATAGCTGTGCTGCCGTGTCCCAGTCCCACCACCATACCTGACCGGATAAATTGTACAGCATATTCTGCGGCTTGTTGTTTTAATCTTACAGTATCCACGAGTTAAGCGTTTCTCCTTGCAGAATTTGTCTTCATAATATGACAGACTGCGCTAAAATCAACTCTCCCTACTCTCTACTTCTCACCTGAACAGGCAGTATATGGAACATCAATGCGCCAATCAACCGTATGCTGCCGCCGATGAGCAGCAACAGCCGGATGTCGAGCGTTTTCGACAGCGCCACGCCGATCAACGGGGCGATGAACGCCCCCATGTTCATCACCGTGGAAAAGAAAGCGATGTAGCTGGCGCGGCGTTCTGGGGGGCAAAGTTTGAGTAGGATGTTGAAATGGCTCAGGTTCACCCCCGGATTGATGATGTTGATGAGCACACCCCACACCAGGATTAACGTCAGGTTGGGGAACAGGCTCACCAGGAAGGCATAGCTTGCGGATAATGGGATGGTGACCAACAGCGTGTGCGAATCACCCCATTTGTAGATGTGCCTCTGCCAGATCGCATAGCCGATAATGACGCCGATATTGGCCAGCGTACTGTTCAACCCTACCCAGCCGTCTGTGGCATGGAGATGCCGCAGGAAAAAGATGATGTACAACGGCGAAACCAACCACTCGCCGAGATTGAAAATCAGCGTGTTGACGATGATGCGGGTGAAGTCGCGGTTTTCTTCAATCATCATTTTAAGCTGCGCCGGCGAGGTCTTTTGACGCGGGGAGCGTTCGATGACTTCGCTTTCCGGCACCCTGATCTTGAGCAGATAGGCTGAGCTGAGCACCGCACCCACGAAACCGATCAGGTACATGATCTGGTAATTTGTGGGGAAGGTCGCCCAGCGGATGTGCGCAGCCGCTTCGAGCCAACGGCCGGCGAGAAACGTCAATACGGCGATGGTGAGGCCGGCGATGATGTTGCGGTTGGCGAAGACGCGCGCCCGGTCGCGCTCGGGTACCACATCGGCCAGAAGCGGGTTAAAGCCTGCGGTGAAAAAAGTGCTGGGGATGCTGATAAAGAGCAACAACCCCACTACGGCTTCGGCGCGATGCTCGGTGATCAGCCAGGGCAGCACGGCAATCAGACCGTAGCCCAGGCGGGCCAGAAACAGGCTCCCCCAGATCCACGGTGCACGTTGGCGTTTGCGTTCCAGGAAACGCGCCGAGGGCACCAGCAGAAAAACTGCAATCAACGCTGGCACCGAAGAGAGCCAGCCGATCATCGTATTGGAGGCCCCCAACCGCACCGCATACGTGGCATTGAAGGACGCTGCGGCGCTGAGGATCGCCGCCCAGAAAACTTCTACATACAGATACCAGATGTTGTGGTCAATCCGGCCTTGCAGATTCGCGCCGCGCAGCCGTATGCGCATAGCCTTGATACGCGCTCTGAGTTGCCCGGACAAGCGGGACAAAAAATGGATCATCGTGTTATATTTTCTCCATAGAAATATCTCAAAAGGGCCAAAACAGTGGCACCAGGGCGATGGCAACCAGGTATATCAGCACGGTAAGCAGGGATCCCACCTTGACGAAATCTATAAATTTGTACCCGCCCGGCCCGTAGATGATCAGGCAGGCCGGTTCCAGCGGCGTGATGAACGAGCAGCTTGCGCCTATGGCGATCATCACGCTGAACGTGCGTGGGTTCAAACCCAATTGCAGCGCCGTCTGAATAGCGATGGGCAACACCAGTACCGCCGCCGCCTGGTTCGACATCGGTTGGGTCAGGATCATCGTCAACATAAAGAACGCGGTAAGGAGCCAGCGTGGATTGGTCTGCCCCTGGGTGAGGCGGACGATTTGATTCGCCAGGTAGCCGGCCGTGCCCGTATATTCCATGGCGCGTCCCATTGCCAACATACAGCCGATGACGATGATCGCTTTCCAGGAAATCTCGCGGTACGCTTCGTCGGGGGTGATGCAGCGGGTGACGAAAACACCGATGACCCCTAGAGCGACGGCGACCGGCAAGGAGACGATGGTGAGCGCCGACAGCAACAGCACTGCGGCGAAAATGCCCAGCGCGATAGGGGCACGCTTGCGGTTGGGGCGTTGGTGCTCCACCGTCCCGATGATATGGAAGTTGTCTTCGTCCAGTGCCTGGATGTTTGTGCGCGGTCCCTGAATTAACAGTTGATCGCCGGTACGCAGCCGCGTCTCGCTGAGCTTGCGGAAGATGGCTTGCCCGCGGCGATTGATGCCGAGCACTTGCAGGCCGTAGCGCTCGCGGAAGTTCAGGGTCTTGAGGGTGCGCCCGGTGAGCGGCGAGTTGGGCAGCAAAATCACCTCGACCAGCGCCGTATCACCGCCTTGTAGGCGTGGATCGTTTAGCCTTACATCGGCTTTGAGGGCGATGCCCGCCTTATCCTTGATTTTGAGAATTTGGTCACGTTGGCCTTTGACGAGCAGTTCATCCCCTTCTGCCAGACGTAAATTGGCCTGGGGCACAAGGTAACGGTTATGACCTCGCATAACCCGTAGCACCGTCAGATCCAGGTCGCGTCCCAGGCGGCTTTCTTCCAGTGTTTTACCGATCAGTGGCGAGCCGGGTTGAACTATTATCTCGGCCAGGTAAGGCCGCAATCCCCAGGCCGTGTCACTCCCCTCATTGTCAGTACCACGGTTGGGAATCAGCCGGTGGCCAATGGTGAGCATATATACGACCCCAACCACGGCAATCGGCAACCCGACGGCCGTCATCTCGAATAGTCCCAACGGCTTCAGCCCATAATGCTCGATCATGTCGTTGACGACGATGTTGGTGGATGAGGCGATGAGTGTGACCGAACTGGCAAGGATGGTCGCAAAGGCCAGGGGCATGAGCAATTTCGAGGGATTCGTTTTGGTGCGTCGCGCCAGCCCTAGCGTCAGCGGTGTGAACATTGCCGTTGTCGCCGTGTTGCTGATGAAGGCACTCAAGATGGCCGGAATCGTCATCACGATGGCGAGCAACCGTTTGGGATTATCACCGGCCAGCCGTAGCAGCTCCTGCCCGGCTCTATCCGTGATCCCGGTCTTCACCAGCGCGGCGGTGAGAACCAGCAGGCCGAAAATCATGACGATGGTATTGCTGCCAAATCCGGCAAATGCCTGCTCTGCGGGTAACAGTCCGGTGAGGATAAGCGTCATCATGATGCTCAGCGCGATCACATCCACCGGCAGGTTCTCCAGCGAGAACAGCACCACCGCTGCTACGATGATGACCAGGAGCAAACCGATTTCCAGACTCATCCCCGATCCCCAGTCTCCAGTTCCTACCCCTCACTTCTCCCATCAATGCGTATCCGCACATCCACAGCCCAGGCGCCCATCCCGGCATGGCCGACGATCAGCGGATTGATGTCCATTTCGGCGATGCAGGGAAAGTCGCTGACCAGTTGCCCGACGCGCTGCAAGGTTTCCACCACGGCGGGGATGTCATCGGGAGGCGCGCCACGTACACCTTCCATAATGCGTCCGGCCGCGGTCTCGGCAATCATGTCACGTGCGTCCCCGGCACTAATGGGCGCGAGGCGGAAGGCCACATCGCGCAGGATTTCGACATACAGGCCGCCCATCCCGAACATTAACTGTGGCCCGAATTGTGCATCACGTTTGGCGCCCAGGATGACCTCGTGGCCGGCGGGGATCATTTGCTGCACCATCGCGCGCGTGCGCCCGCCGTCGGTGACACGCTCGAAGGCCGCGCGCACCGCCTCCGCGTCGCGCAGGTCGAGCGCCAGCCCGCCCACATCCGCCTTGTGGACCACATCCGCCGCAATACGTTTGAGCACCACCGGATAGCCTGCTTTTTCGGCGAGAGCGACGGCTTCGTCGGCTGTTGTGGCAAGGCCCGAAAACGGGACCGGAATCCCATAAGCGTCGGCGACTTGTGCCGCCGTCTCGGCGTCGAGGAAGCCCGCCCCGTTATGTTTCCATGCTGCATTCAGGAGCGTCTGCGCTGTCGCGCGATCCACATCCTTGATCGGCGTTGGGGTAAGATCGGGGCGCTCGCGGAGCTTGCGGTATTCCCACAGCCCGCCGAGTGCTCTTGCCGCGCGGTTGGGATCGCGGTAATAGGGCACGCCGCCCCGATTGAGGGCGTAAATCGCCTCGCCGAGGCTTTCACCGCCGACAAGGCAGGCGACGACCGGCTTCACGGCGCCGTCGCGCGTGGCAACCATGTGCTGCGCCACCTCGTTGACCGACGTGATGGCTTGTGGGACGAAGATCGTCATCAGCATATCCACGTTGGGGTCTTCAAGCAGAATCTTCCCCGCCGCACTGTACATCTCCGGGCGCGGTCCGCCGAGCATATCAATGGGATTGCCTAATTGGGTCCCCGGCGGGGTGACGGCTTTCAGGCGTTCCTGCGTGGCGGCGCTGATGGGCGCCATCACCAGCCCTTGCCGATCGAGGGCGTCGGCAGCGAGCGCCGCCGGACCGCCGGCGTTGGTGAGAAGCGCCACGCGGTTGCCGTGTGGTAGGGGCTGTGTTGCCAGCGCCATCGCCACATCGTTTTGCTCCTGGAGCGAGTGTACTACGACCACCCCGGCCCGATGACAGGCGGCGCGGTAGGCGTCGTTGTTGCCGGCCAGGGCGCCGGTGTGCGACGCCACGGCCTGTGAACCGGCCGCCGTCAGACCGGCTTTGAGCATGACGATCGGTTTGTTGCGATAGACACTTGCCGCCGCCTCGACAAATCGTCGTCCGTCGGGTAGCCCCTCGGCGTAGACGCTGATGACACGGGTGTGGGGATCATCCTTCATCATACGGATGCCGTCGGCGATGTCCACATCTACTTGATTGCCCAGGCTGGCGATACGGCTGTAGCCCACGCCGACGCTGCGCGCCCAGTCAATGGACCCGCCGCAAATCGCGCCGGAATGTGAAACGAAAGCAATAGATCCCGGTTCGGGCATCATCGTGATGAACGTAGTGTCGAGGGGCAGATGCGCATCCATCACCCCCACGCAGTTCGGTCCGATGAGTCGCATGCCGTACTGCGCGGCGATTGGCTTGAGCGCGGCTTCCAGTGCTGCCCCCTCCGGTCCGACCTCACGGAATCCACCGGTGATGACGATGACGGCTTTGAGACCACGCTCGCCACAGGCCGTCAAGGCAGTGGGAACCGCCTCGGCACGCACCATGATGACCGCCAGTTCGACGGGATCGGGCACCTCGGCAATGCTCGGATAAACCGTCAATCCCTGGAGTTTGCCACCTTTGGGATTGACGGGATAGATCGGTCCACGGTAGCCGTGCGTGATGAGGTTACGCACCACACCGTAACTCAGCTTGGTAGGATCACCACTTGCGCCGATGACGGCAATCCCCTGGGGATTGAAAAAATACCGTTCCAGCGGTTCGTTTGTCATAGAAGACTCCTTAAGATAGTTTGAAGTCGCATCGTTGTTACATGATAGCGTTACCGGAAAAACAAGTTTTATCATACCTGAGCGTGCGTTTTTGTCCAATGGCTTATTGGCCGCGCCTTATCATGCTTGCTCCGAGGGGAACGTCAATTCCCCGTTTTAGCTGATAACGGTTGAGAAACGCGGATCTGGCGATCCGCTCGACGCCAAATGAAGTTGCTGTAGCAAGAAGGATAAGGCCCTGTTATTGGGGCGGAGCCCTCAGGAAGCAGCCTGCACAGGCTGCATTTCCCGAAGTCACCGATGCCATTTCCGGGCCTTGTCTATCCTGTGCGATGTTGAAAGTTGCTCTGTTTTGACTTCTCCCTACAATGAGGCTGAACGTTTTATTCTCTGATGCGCCAACATGCCGATAAATCAGGAGGATTTTCAATGGACGTCACACCCGATCCGCCATTTGACCATTTTGGTCTCCTTGCGCCACTGTACGAGCGGTTTATTCGCCCGCCGGATGTGCGTCGGTTGCGAGAGTTGTGCGCTTTTGGACCGGGACAGCATTTGCTGGATGTGGGCGGTGGCACAGGACGGATTGCACAGTATTTCCGTGCAGATGTGGCTTCCGTATACATTCTTGATGCGTCGGTGGGGATGCTGCGGGAAGCGCTGGCGAAAGGTGGCATTTTTGTTGCTTTAGGGGTTGCGGAGCACCTGCCGTTTTGCGATGGCGCGTTTGAGCGGATCATTGCAGTAGATAGCTTCCACCACTTTCGAGGGCATCGTCGTGCAGCACAGGAACTATTGCGGGTGCTCGCGCCCGGCGGGCGCCTGGTGGTCGAAGAGCCAGACGTGCGACGATTTTCCGTTAAGTTGGTAGCGCTCGGCGAGACGTTGACGTTGATGCGGAGTCATTTTTACCCGCCTCATACTTTGATGCGCTTTTTCGATGCGCCCGGCCTTCAAATATCCCTGTATGAGTCCCGCTTCAATTTTTGGTTGGTGATAGATAAAATGATCGCAGGCTTGCACACCTGAATGGGCAATAGACCAACGCGCCAACGTTTTTCATGGTTTCAGTCCCGCGATGACCACAACGCGGTGCGTATCAATACCATAGGGATAACAGGTGATCAACGTCAGCACCGGCGTACTGGTGGGCGCCATCACACTCACTTCCGTCGGCTCGATGATGCGCGTTTGCTCGACCACGTAGTGATAAACCTGCGTTTGGGTGTGCACGGCGATCTCATCGCCGACGTTGAGTTTGTACAGGTCGCGGAAAATCTCGCCGTAGATGTCGTTGTGTGCCGAAATGACCACATTGCCCCGTTCGCCGGGGTTGGCGCTGCCGATGTGGTGGCCGGCGCCTTTCTTCAGCGATTCCCAATCGTCGCCCTGCACAACCGGCGCGTCTACATTGATGGCGGGGATCACGATGCGCTGTGGATGTTCAGGGCCGGCGGTGGGGACGGGCAGTGGGGTGATGACGGCTACCAATCCCTGGAGATGCGCGGGGATGGGGGCCGGTTCTGAGCGCCGTTGCGCGTCCGGTGGCGTGTGTCCGCCGGGCAGCACCACGACGTCAATCAGCGGCGCCAGGGTGGGGGTAGGGGGCGCCTGGATGATGCGACTTTCTTCGTTGATTCCCTGTACTGTGGCGAACATTCGCGCAACCACGACCACGAACGCCAGCAGTGCCAGAATTTCGATGATCAGCAAGACTTGTTCCCACACCCAGCGCCATTTGATGGGGCGACGTTCACGTTTGGGTTGGCCGGTTTCAATGATGGCGCTGTAACGGGTACCGGCGGTTGCCTCATGGGACGCGGGAGGCGTAATAGGAAGCTCTTGCACCGGCGGCGGGGTTTGATTACGCAGCGGGTCCAACGTCGGCGTCTTGCTCTGCAGCCGCTTGAGACGCTCGGCCCGCCGGCGCACGCGCAAGACCTCTTCCAGCTCTTCCAGGGTCAACTCATCCACGTAGCGATGGTCTTTCACTTTTCCCCCACGGCGAAAACTTCACGTTCAAAGAACCAGCTCCATGGCGGTACGTTGAACAGAATCCAACGCGCCATGCGGAAGATGAGATTTTCCTGCCGGTGTTGTGGTGGCGTGCTCAGCCACGCTTTGACGTCCCGAAAATCACTGCGGCGCAAATTGCGTGCCAGGCTGAACATAGATTGCTCGTTGACGTGCACATGCACATTTTCGGGGATGATCTCACGTGGATTTTTGGGATAACGCTGCCCCTGTCCCATGAGGATGCGCACCAGCCGCACCACCGGATAGGCGAAGCGGTCGTACCAGGCGTTGGGCGCAGTATGGACGATGATCCGTCCGCCGGGTTTGAGGACGCGCCGGGCCTCGTCCAGGGCCAGCGCCAGTTCTGCCGGATAGAGGTGCTCGACGATGTCGAACATCAGCACGCGGTCGAAGGTGTTCGGCGCGAAAGGCAGATAAAGTGCTGAAGCCTGATAGACGCCGATGGGATGCTCCTGATGACGCTCCTGGGTGGTGATTTTTTGGGAGAGCCGCACCGCTGCCTTCGCATAGTCAATCCCGAAGGCCCGCGCTCCCATGCGGGTGGTCTGGCGCAGAATCTCGCCGCGTCCGCAGCCCACGTCCAGCACTGCCATCCCCGGCGCAATGCCGGCGACGCTCAGTGCCTCGCGCAGACGTTGTGAGAGGTATTCGCCCTCGCTGGAAAGGAACTCCTGGTATCCCTCGCAGACGTGCAGGAAGTATTGTTCATTGTAGAGTATGGATGGAACGCTGCCGGAAGATGGTTTGTTCAAGCCTGGACTCCCTATAAAATCGTTGGCACGTTAGTGCGTTGGCATTTTGACACGTTGGAACGTTTGTTTAATAGGCATTAGGTGAATGGAAGATCTGCAGGATGGTGCGGATGATGATCTTGATGTCCAGGAGCAATGACCAGTTCTCGATGTACCACAGGTCGTATTTGGTGCGCTCGATGATGGAGGTATCCTGGCGGTAGCCGTTGACTTGTGCCCAACCGGTCAGCCCGGCTTTCTCGCGGTGGCGATCCATATAGCGCGGAATGCTGCGGCGGAACTGTTCTACATAAAACGGTTGTTCGGGACGCGGACCGACGAGGCTCATGTGCCCCAGCAGGATGTTGATGAACTGCGGCAGCTCGTCAATGTTCAACTTGCGCAACAACGCTCCGATTTTGGTGCGGCGCGGATCGTTTTCGGCGGTCCACGTGCCGAATTTCTCGGCGTCGGCGCGCATAGAACGGAATTTCAGGATGGGGAAGGGCTTGGCGTCCAATCCCATGCGTTCCTGCACAAAGAAAACCGGACCGGGGGATTCCAGCTTGATGAGAATGGCAACGAAGAGCATTAACGGTGAAAGGAAGATCAGCCCGACCGTCGCGCCCACAATGTCCATCAGCCGCTTGGCACTGCGCCGCCAGCCGGTGAGGGCGATGTCGCGCACGGTGAGGATGGGGATGCCGCCCATCTCGCCGATGCTCACCGGCCCGGCCATGATCTGGAAAAGGTCGGGGTACACGCGGATGGTGACCCGCCCACGTTCACATTCGGAAATCAGCCACAGGATGTCGTGGTGCGAGGTTTCTTCAGGGAGGGCAAGGATGACTTCATCGGCGGCGTAGGTATCAATGATTTGAGCGAGATTAGCAGCCGAACCTACGATCGGGACCTGGAGCAACATCGTCTGGTCCGTTTCCTGAAAACTCACCACGCCTGCCACATCATAGCCCAGGTGCGGTGTCCACAGAATCTTCTGCAGGATCATGCGCGCGATGTCGCCGGTTCCTACGATGAGCACCCGCCGTCTACCCCAGCCATGCCGAATCAGATACTGGCGCAGCCAGCTATTGAACAGTCGCCCTACGGTTAACAACAAAGTAGAAAGCAGCCAGGCATAGCCGACCATGACGCGCGAATAATCCTGTCCTACCGTGAAGTTGCGCAGCGTCAGCGAGGCCACGGCCACACCCATCAATGTGCCCACAACGGCTGCCCCGATGATAGCGTAAAATTCATCCACCCGTGAAACCCGGTGCAGGCTATAGAGTTTCCCGAAAAGGAAAACCGTCACGATGGAAATCACGTGAATGAACAACATGGGCACATATTCATTGAAAGGCCGCATCCCCTTTGCCGGATCGGGGAAGGGGATCAGGACGCGCAGCAGGTAGGCCAAGGCAAAAGCCGCGGCCGCCATCACAATATCGGTGATGAGCATATATAATACAAAGATGCGGTTGGCCCGTTCTGCTTTCATGGCTGTCTCTCTGGAAAATCCGTTTGAAGTTGGCACGTTACCCCATAATCACAAATACTTTGAGGGGATCGTCAGATCCCCAATTGATAGTCGTGCGCTAAGTATAACATAAGTTACAGACTATAAAAGTCCTATCGCAGGGCCTTATCCTTACTTGCTGAGGGTAACGCCAGTTCCCCGCTTTTAGTTGGCCTTATCCTTCTTGCTCCGAGGGGAACGCCAGTTCCCCGCTTTTAGCTGGCCTTATCCTTACTTGCTCCGCGGGGAACGCCAGTTCCCCGCTTTTAGCTGGCCTTATCCTTACTTGCTCCGAGGGGAACGCCAGTTCCCCGCTTTTAGCTGGCCTTATTCTTACTTGCTCCGAGGGGAACGCCAGTTCCCCGCTTTTAGTTGGCCTTATCCTTCTTGCTCCGAGGGGAACGCCAGTTCCCCGCTTTTAGTTGGCCTTATCCTACTTGCTCCGAGGGGAACGCCAGTTCCCCGCTTTTAGCTGGCCTTATCCTTCTTGCTCGAGGGGAACGCCAGTTCCCCGCTTTTAGCTGGCCTTATCCTTCTTGCTCCGAGGGGAACGCCAGTTCCCCGCTTTTAGTTGGCCTTATCCTTACTTGCTGAAGGGAACGCCAGTTCCCCGCTTTTAGCTGGCCTTATCCTTACTTGCTCCGAGGGGAAGCCAGTTCCCCGCTTTTAGTTGGCCTTATCCTTCTTGCTCCGAGGGGAACGCCAGTTCCCCGCTTTTAGTTGGCCTTATCCTTCTTGCTCCGAGGGGAACGCCAGTTCCCCGCTTTTAGCTGGCCTTATCCTTCCTTGCTCCGAGGGGAACGCCAGTTCCCCGCTTTTAGCTGACCTTATCCTACTTGCTCCGAGGGGAACGCCAGTTCCCCGCTTTTAGCTGGCCTTATCCTTCCTTGCTCCGAGGGGAACGCCAGTTCCCCGCTTTTAGCTCCAGGCTGAGAAACGCGGATCTGGCGATCCGCTTGGAGCCTGTTGGGGGTCTTATCCTTACTTGCTGAGGGGAACGCCAGTTCCCCGCTTTTAGGCCTTATCCTTCTTGCTCCGAGGGGAACGCCAGTTCCCCGCTTTTTAGCTCCGGGCTGAGAAACGCGGATCTGGCGATCCGCTTGGAGCCGGTTGGGGGCCTTATCCTTCTTGCTCCGAGGGGAACGCCAGTTCCCCGCTTTTAGTTGGTCTTATCCTTACTTGCTGAGGGGAACGCCAGTTCCCCGCTTTTAGCGGATCTGATGATGAAGAAAATCACCTTTATTCCGGCACAGATAGCCTTTGACGACAAAGCATGGGCGGCGTACAATGAAAACTGAGGTGCTCATGATGTTGGGGATCATGCCGGTTGTGTTTTACTTTTACTTGTGTCCAGGCTTACTTAGCCTGGATTGTGCTTTTTTGTTGTAGCCTGTCATCCCTTGACAGGCTTTTTTATCTCATTTCAGGAGGTGAAGATGACGGTTTATGCTGTATCAGAAAACGGGCAGGTCAACTGGGAACGCTTTCTGGCGCGGCGCGTGCAAAAAATGCAAAGCTCTGCTATTCGTGAATTGCTCAAGATCACGCAACAGCCCGATGTAATTTCTTTCGGTGGGGGTATGCCGGCACCGGAACTCTTTCCGGTGCGAGAAATTGAGGAAGCGTGCAGTTATTTGTTGCGTGAATCTCCCAAGATGGCATTGCAGTACAGTACGACCGAAGGCTACCGTCCTTTGCGTGAATTCTTGGCCGAGGCCATGGCAAAATATGGCATTCGCCACAGCCCGGATAATATCCTCATTACCACCGGCTCCCAGCAGGCGCTAGATTTAATCGGGAAGATTTTCCTCGACCCGGGGACGTATGTGTTGGCAGAGCGCCCGACTTATCTGGGCGCGATCCAGGCATGGCGCGCCTATGAAGCCGACTTTGTCACCGTGCCGTTGGACGACGACGGCATGCAGGTGGAGTATGTGGAGGATGTGCTCAAGCAGACGCCCGTTCGCTATATTTATGTTCTGCCCAACTTCCACAATCCGGCCGGCACCACGTTTTCGGAAGAACGCCGCCATACGCTGGTGGACATTGCCCGCAAATACGATCTCATCATCGTAGAAGATGATCCCTACGGCGCGCTGCGCTATACCGGCGAAGATATTATCCCCATCGCGGCGCTGGCACCGGAGCGTACCATCTACCTGGGAACGTTCTCCAAGACGTTGGCGCCGGGCGTGCGGATCGGCTGGGTCGTCGCGCCGGCGGAGATTATCCATCGCCTGGTGCAGGCCAAGCAGGGTGCGGACCTCCATTCCAGCACCTTTGATCAGATGATTGCCAACGATGTGGCGCAGCGGGGAATTCTCAAAATGCACGTGCGCAAGCTGCGCAAAGTCTACGGCGAACGGCGTGATATTATGCTGGAAGCGCTCGCCGAATTCTGGCCTGAGGGTTCCAGTTGGACGACGCCCAAAGGCGGCCTGTTCTTGTGGGCGCGGGTGCCGGAATCTATCAACACTTTGACTTTCATGCCGAAGGCATTGGCAAAGAAAGTGGCGTATGTGCCGGGGGTGCACTTCTACCCGCATGAGGACGGTGGTTTCAATGCTATGCGCTTGAATTTCTCCAACGCGCAGCCAGAGATGATCGTCGAAGGGATCCGTCGGCTGGGGGAGGCACTCAAAGAGGAACTGGCGCATAAGTAGCGGTTAGCTGTCAACAATCGGCAGCCGGCTTTTACTCCACATCGGGGGCGCCACACGCGCCCCCGATGATTTTTTAGAGACTATCCCTTGATAACGGCAAGCGGACGCACGCGCGCCACCTGCCGTGCAATCCCCGCGCCGACCACCGAATCCACGACGATGCTCACATCCTTGTAAGCGTAGGGTGCCTCTTCGGCCAGCCCTTTGACGCTGTCGGTGCGCACCACAATCCCCTGCTGTGAAAGCTCCGCGCGCACCTGCTCTCCGCGCATTTGCTTGAGGGCGGCGTTGCGGCTCATCATGCGCCCTGCGCCGTGGCAGGTGGACCCAAACGTGTTCTCCATCGCGCTCTCTGTCCCCACGAGGACGTAGGAAGCCGTGCCCATCGAGCCGGGAACCAGGACGGGCTGCCCTGTTTCGCGGTACACACCGGGCAGATCGGGATGGCGTGGCGGGAAAGCGCGTGTTGCACCTTTGCGATGCACGACGACTTTCAACCGCTGTGTGCCTACTTGATGCTCTTCGATTTTGGCGATATTGTGGGCTACATCGTAGACTTGATGCAGATGCCAATCGCGTACCTTGCCCGCCAGCACTTGCTCGAAGGCGCGGCGCACGAAATGCGCCAGGATTTGGCGGTTGGCAAAGGCGTAATTGGCTGCTGCCGTCATTGCTGCCAGGTAGTCGCGCCCTTCGCGTGAATCCACCGGCGCGGCGACCAGCTCGCGGTCGGGGATGTTGATGCCGTACTTTCGCGGCGCGTCTTGCAGCACATGCAGATATTGTCCGCAGACCTCATGCCCCAAACCACGCGAGCCGCAATGAATCTGTACCACGACACAATCGCGCATCAACCCGAACGCTTCGGCAATGGCAGGATCGTAGATTTCATCCACCACGTCAATTTCGAGGAAGTGATTGCCCGCGCCCAGTGACCCTAACTGCGGGCGTCCGCGCTCTTTGGCACGTGCATCCACGGCGCCGGCATTGGCGCCGGCAATGCGTCCGTAACTTTCGGTGCGTTGTAGATCGTCGCGGGTGCCGTAGCCTTTGGCGATGGCCCATTCTGCGCCCTGTTCAAGCACTGCGTCGAGTTCTTTGTCCGAAACCTGCACCGCCCCTTTGCCGCCGACACCGCTCGGACAGGTGCGGAAGATCGCTGTCGTGATGTCTTTGAGGTACGGCTCGATGCTGGCATAGTCCATAGACGAGGCCAGCATACGCACGCCGCAGTTGATGTCATATCCCACGCCGCCCGGCGAGATGATGCCCTCGTCGTAGCGGAACGCGGCTACCCCGCCGATGGGAAATCCGTAGCCTTGATGCACATCTGGCATGGCCATCGCATATTTGACAATCCCCGGCAGCATGGCGACGTTCATCAACTGTTCTACTGACTGATCCCGGAACGCCATCTCGAAAACTTCTTCGTTGCCGTAGATGCGTGCCGGAACGCGCATGCGCCCATCGAAAGCCTGCGGCAATTCCCACACATAATCGTTAATGCGTACAAAGTCATCCTTGCTAACCATAGTGACCCCCTGCGAGTTACGAATTACGAGTTACGAATCCCCAACCTCTACTCCCCAATCCTCAAGTATCAAACACGATTTCTGTTTCGTAGCCTTCCGGTGTCTGGATGATGGCCAGATTGTGGAAGGTCGCGGCTTTGACATATCTGGAGTACCTGGAAATCGGCCCGCCGTGGACTTCCGCGACCAGGTGTGTTGGTGTCAGACATTCGAACGTGATGCTGGTGAAGGCCAGCCCGGCGACTTCGGTTTGATAAAGTAGCTCGTTGAGCCAGTCAACCAGCAATGTTTCGACATCCAACGCTTCCAGTTTTATAGTCAGCGTGTGAGTGTGCGCGACGGTCTCATCCCCGATGATGAAAGCGAACATGCCCTGCGCCGCTGTCGCAAAAAGATCGGCCAGGTCAGTAGCCCATACGTGCAGGGCCAGGTCAGCCGTGTGTTCGATTTCTTGCCAGTGTCCCATAGTTTCCTTGTGACTGTTTGACCGCTAGAATGTTGGAATGTTATTCTCATCCACCTGCTGTTGAAGGTGTTTGCTCCAAGAGACTGTTTTCGATGAAATCCGCCAGCGCGATGACGTCATCCAGGCCGAAATGTGGCAAGTCACTGGCCAGATCGGGCACGTCGGTCACACAGGCGATACGGTTCTCCACATCGGGAATCAGGTGGGGATCGCGCGCAGCCCGCGTCACCTCGATTTTGGGAAATTCTCCGTGCTTGAACCCCTCGGCGATCACGAGGTCTACATCTGTGACACCGGCCAGCGCCATTTCCAGCGTCGGCGGCGTGACGCAGCGCCGTGTGTGCACAAGACGGTCTGGAGTGACAAAGGCCACATGATCGGCGCCGGCGTCCCACAACCGGCGGGTATCTGTGCCGGGGATGTCGGTTTCGACATCCTGCCGCAGGGTGTGCTTGATCACGCCCACGCGATAGCCGCGCTGCCGCAACAGCGGGATGAGTTTTTCAATCAGCGTCGTCTTTCCGCTGTTGGAGCGCCCGACGAAAGAGATAACCGGAAAACGATTACTGGTCAAGCCTGATTATGCTCCACGGAGAATCGTTTGAACGTTGACACGTTTTAATCCATTGACCCCCCACTATTTGTGGATAGGAAGTGCAAGACGTGCTCCACGACGGCTTCAGGTGTGAGATTTGACGTATCCACATATAGATCGCAGTGGGCACGCGCATGCGCCAATCGGACAGTGCGTTCTTCTTCCCACCAGGAAGAAGGTTGCGCCAACCCTTCGCGCTGTGCGGCGACCTCCATACTCACATCCAGATAAACCAACACATCGGGATGGGTGAGGCGCTGCCACATCGCCGGGGCGGCGCAGTGCTCTTGCATGATCTCTTTGACACGATAGCCGCGCGCACGTAGAGCGCGGGTCAGCTCGGATTTCCCGGAAGAACACGGCCCGACGATGCCAATCAGACGGTCATCGGCGTGTGAGTGCTCGTCCATAGGCGATCCCGAAGCTGATAATCCCTCAGTGGATGTCGGGGATGGGCACCTCAACACGCATATAACGTGCGCCTTCAGGGACGCCGGATTGGATGTGCAGCACCAGGATACTTGTATCGTCTCTGGGACGGTTCTGATCGGCCTCCAGCGCGCGCTCCAACAGTCCATCGGCGACCGCTTGCGCTGTTGGCGTGGCCTGCCAGATTTGCTCAAAAGCTGTAGGAATGTCCAACGGTGCACCGGCATATTCTCCGGCATGGATCAATCCATCGGTGCAGGCGAGGGCGATCAATCCCGGCTCCAGGTAAATTTGATCCACGGTCGGACGCGCGTGCTGGTGGAAACCGAGCGCCGGCGATTGGCTCTCCAGCAATTCCAGGTCACCTGCCGGCCGGCGGATGTAGACACCCGAATTGCCGCATTGGGTGACGACCAGCGAGCCGCTGTCCAGGTCTACAGAGAGGATGATGAGCGTCGCCGACACCTTCCCGCGCCGCAATTCATAGAGCATATCGTTGGCAGCACGCGCAGCCGCACCGTCGCGCACCCCTTCGGCCAGTTCCGAGACCACCTTACGCACTACCCGGATACTGATCGCTTTGGCAGCTTCGCCGGAACTTTGTCCGTCGGCCAGCACGAAGGAGATACCGCCGTGGGGGCGTTCGATCATTTCCAGGGTATCGCCGCTTTCGCGCACGGCCCACTTGTTGATTTTGCTTGCCGCGACGGAAAGGTGCATAGAACCGCCTCCTATCCTTGCGTTTCTCCTTGTGAGTTGTGTTTGCCGCCGATGGCTGCCGGCAGGATGTCGACTTCTACGCCTTCGGCTATGCGGATGCGGGCGATGTTGGCCTCAGGGTCGTAGCGGGTCAACGTACCCAACAAGCCGCCGATGGTGATGACGCGATCCCCAACGGCCAACTCCTTCTCCTGTTGCCGTCGTCGCCGTTGTGCCATCCACTGCGGCACATACATGAAGACGATGATCAAGATCATCACCACAATCCAGAATATCCAATCTGCTCCCTGTCCCATGATTGCGCTCCTCTCGCAAAGTTTTTGTGCGCCTTGTTGTTCTTTCAGATACACTTTGATTATACCCGCGAGGGCGAGAACAACAAGCGCGCATCTCAAAAACAAAAAGCGCAAGGCTCAGGCCCTGCGCTTTCCGGTGCTGTTGATCTTATCCTACAAAACCATTCCCACCAGGTAGGGGACTAGCACCACCAGCGCCATCAGGGGGTGTCCGCGGCGGGTTTGGTTGCGGCTGTCCCAGTTGAAGAGGTAGATCGCCATGCCGAAGGCGAGCAGGCTGCTGGTCAAAAGGATGAGCAGCGACACCGTGGGCGCGAAGGTTGTTGCGCGACCGTAGGCCAGCCCTTCGAACGCTTGCATTGCGTGGGCGGTCGGCAGCAAGCCGGCGAACCGCTGCACCGCTTCAGGTAGCATGTTGAGCGGCACCATCAACCCGCCGATGAGCATGGACGGTAGGAAGATAAGCTGCGAGAGCAGCGTTGTCGCGCGGTTGTTCGCGGCGACGACACCGATGAGCGCGCCGAGGGCGCTGCACGTGAACGCCGTCAGCACGGCGATGCCAGCGACAGGCCACCAGCGATTGGGGGCGACGCCGTCGAATACCGGCACGGCGGTCAGTGCGACGATTCCCGCGGCGATGAGCGCATGGAAGGTCGTCGTCAGCACCGGGATGGCGACGATGGACGCCGCCGGAACGCCGTTGATCTTGAAGTTACGGTAGACGCCCGCCTCGCGCGCTTCGACCAGTGGACTCGGCAGGCCGAGGATCGTGCTTCCCAGGATGACGAAGATGATCATCGCCGGAAGCAGCGAATCGCTGAAGAACGGGTTAACCTGCGTCATCACCAATCCCATCACGGCATACACGCCCAGCGGGAACAGGTAATTCATAAACAACAACGTCGAGTTGCGCAGACCGGTTTTGAACTCGAATGTAAAATGTTGTACGAAAGCAGTCATTGTGTACCTCCGAGAAATTTGAAATGAGTAATGCGTGATGCATGATTTGTCTTCTTCACTCTTTACTCCCTACTGTCTACCGGTAATTTCCAGGAACCGTTCTTCTAATGTCGGGCGCTCGACGCGCAGGTCAATCAGCGTATCGCCGTGGGCGTTAACGTACTGGAGCAGTGCGGTGACGCTGGTGCCGGGATCGGTGCTGAAGTAAACGGCGTAGTCCTCTTCGAGCAGGTGGCGGCTGACGCCCGGAATCGCCGCGCCGTTCTGGTGCAGCACGGATTGTTCGGTACGCACCGAGATTTTGGTGAAGCCCGCGCCGGTTGCCGTGATCTCGCGGGGCGTGCCCGTGGCGACGATCTTCCCATGCAGCAGAATGGCGACACGATCGGACATTTTCTCTGCTTCGGCCATGTCGTGGGTCGCCAGGATGATGCTCGTCCCTGCGGCCTTCAGCTCTTGCACCAGGGCGTGCAGTTCGGCGCGCGATTCCACGTCCAGCCCGGCGGTCGGTTCGTCGAGGAAGACGACCGGCGGTTTGTGGGCCACGGCCAGCGCGAGCGCCAGCCGGCGTTGCTGCCCCGTCGAAAGCTGCCCGTACTGGCTACGTTGCTTATCCTTCAACCCGAGCCGCTCGACGAGATCGTAGCGTGGCGCGACATCGTGGTAGGCGCAGAAAAAGCGGATGGCTTCGTTGACCTGCATATTCGCGGGCAAGCCGGACGTTTGCAGTTGCACGCCGATCAGGTTGCGCAGTTTGCGCGCCTGGCGGGTGGGGTCCACGCCCAGGATGTCAAGCGTACCGCCGTCGGCCCGGCGCAGCCCTTCCAGACACTCCAGCGTGCTGGTCTTGCCCGCGCCGTTCGGCCCCAGCAGACCGAAGATCTCGCCGCGCTGTACCTCAAAGCTGATGCCATCCACGGCGACCGTTTCGCCGTAGGTTTTGCGAAAGTCGCGGACTTGAATGACGGTATCGTTCATTGCGTTCCCTCCTTAAAAAGCTTTTAGCGTTCAGCCGTCAGCTTTCAGCTTTTTCCCTGATCCGGCAAACTGCTAACCGCTGATAGCTGATTGCTAACTGCTATGCTCACAGTGTACTCGATGCCGCACGGCCTGTCATCGTCCCTCCGGGCGTTTATCGCTTGCCCGTTCGTACAGTGTACCTTCGGATGGTGGCAAAAGTCGGTAAGGCGAGTACAATAGTTCTATGAAAACATTACGGCGGCAATTCAATGCGTTGTGGGACTGGTTGGGCCTGAAAGAGCTGTCGGGTGATCCTGATGTCCGTGAAGCACGTGTCTTCTTTGTGGTTGTGACGTTGACGCTTGGCGGTTCGGCGGTGTTGACCGTGAACGCCGTGCCAGCCCTGCGCGTTCCGGCCCGTTTGATCCCCTTTGTGATCTTGATGGTCTTGCACATCGCGCTGTATTGGATTAGCCCTGCTTTTATGACATCGGCGCGACGCGCTGTGGGCTATCTGATGGCGCAGGCTGTGCTGGTTTTTGTGATCACGTTTTTCCCCCGTGACTTCAGTATGATTCTGAGCCTATACCCGGCGTTACTCGGCATCGCGGTGGGGATGCAGCGCGAGAAACGCCGGATCGTCGCTGTCGTCATCGTGTGGCTATGCCTGGCAACACTCAATTTGATTCTGGTTTTGGGTTTTGCGGTGTTGCCCACCTGGTTGGCGTTCGCCCCGCCACTGACGTTGTTCGTCGTCATCTACGTCGTACTTTATCTCCGGCAGGTGGAGGCGCGCGACCATGCGCGGGTGTTGCTGCGGGATTTGGAGGCTGCGCACCGCGAACTGGCCGACTACGCCACCCGCGTCGAAGACCTGACGCTGGCAGCCGAACGGCAGCGGATAGCGCGCGAACTTCACGACACGCTGGCGCAGGGCGTCGCCGGGCTGATCTTGCAGTTGGAAGCGGCGGACTCGCATCTGGCGCAAGGCCGCGCCGAACGCGCGCAGAGCATCGTGCAGCAGGCGATGGCCCGCGCTCGCACCACGCTCGCCGAGGCTCGCCAGGCGATTGGTGACCTGCGTGAAGCGCCAGCGTCCCAACCTGATTTGTCATCATCGCTGCGGAATGAAGCCGAGCGTTTCACGATCGCCACCGGTATTCCTTGTGCGCTCGATTTGATGCTGCCGGATTCGATTCCCGGCGATGTATGCGAGCATATCGTGCGGATTGTGGCTGAAGGGTTGACCAACGTTGCCCGGCACGCCCAGGCGCAGCACGTCTGGGTTAGTGGGAAAGAGGTGGATGACCGGCTGGTGATTGAGGTGCGCGACGATGGTGTCGGCTTTGATTCTGCGGCGGCGTTGGCTCGCACCGGGCATTACGGTTTGCTAGGGATGCGCGAGCGCGCGCGATTGGCGGGTGGCACTCTTACCATCCGCGCTGCCGCGCGTGGCGAGATGTTGCTCAAGCCGGAGATCGTTGCCAGGGTGCTGGCGCACACTGCCGCGCCGCCTGCGCCCTCCGACCCTTTGGAACTGACCGACCGCGAACGCGAAGTCCTCGAAGCCGTCGCCCGTGGGGAACGCAGCAAAGAGATTGCCGCGCGGTTGCACATCACCGAACGTACCGTCAAGGCGCATTTGACGAGCATCTACAACAAACTCGGCGTGGACTCGCGAGCCGCCGCCGTCTCCGAGGCGATTCAGCGGGGATGGTTGGGGTAAGAAGTATGTAGGAAGAACCCACATTCCGCACCTTAAAATCTTAGAACATAGCAATTTTCCACCGGAGGTCCGAGCAGCCTGAGTATGTTCCGGTGTTCCTGCTTCAGGTTTAGCACCTGACGGCTCACCACCTGACCGTTTT
>Ga0208197_1000143_pt1 | contig 94973 bp, 77 predicted proteins | sample AD_JPNNA4_MetaG_FD_184444 | JGI IMG/M metagenome (GOLD analysis project Ga0208197, IMG submission 184444) | Active sludge microbial communities of municipal wastewater-treating anaerobic digesters from Japan - AD_JPNNA4_MetaG (SPAdes) (version 2) | ecosystem: Engineered > Bioreactor > Anaerobic...
AAAAGATTTTTTGTTTTTTTGAATAATATTATGTTTAAAAAAAACGTCAAGTCTCATTTTTTGAAATAAGTGTAAACTTTCATTTTTTGAATGACAAAAAAAAATCTAAAAAAAATAATATTATTTGACAAAATCGTATTATTGAATTAATATCAACGCAGCAAATATTATAAATAAGGAAAATATTATGGGACTTTTAGACAACATTACGGGGAAACTTGCGGGAAACGTTTTGAAAAACGTACTTAAGGGAAATAGTAAAAAAGAGGACTCTAACGACGGAGGAATTTTAGGCTCCATAGCGGGAAGCGTTTTAGGCAACGTTCTTGGCGGGAGTAAGGACGATAATAAAAACGACTCTACTTCGGCGATTATTAAAATAGTAATGGGTTTGATAACATCCGGCGGTTTGTCGAAGATAGTCAATACGCTCTCTTCTTCCGGATTATCTAAGCAGGTAGCTTCGTGGATTGGCAAAGGGAAGAAACTTCCCGTCTCAGGCGATCAGATATTCAACGCTCTGGGCGCCGATTTTCTCAAGCCTATAGCAAGCAAGACGGGGTTGGATACGAAAGGCGTAGCAAGTTCGTTGGCTACCGTACTGCCCGATATTATAGATAAATTCACGCCGGATGGAAAAGTCGACGACGACGTCATTAAGGAAAAAACAAAAGACGACGGATTTGACCTTAGCGACGTCGGGGATATAATCGGCGGATTGAGTAAATTTCTAAAATAACTCCGTTTTTCAACTATAGGCAGTTTTGTTTTAGAAATAGAATCCTACTATCGAAAGGACAAAATCCAGATTGCCGGTCTCCGGTTGGTTAGATACCCACTCGAATCCGCTGTAAGAGTTAATTTTAAACCTCTTAACTACGTAGAAACTTAACGGCAACTGCGGGAACGTTATCTGAAAACCTACTCCGACCGATCCGTACCAGTTGTCTACTCCGTACCAGTTTGACATATTTTCGTCGTACCAATCGTTTGCTTCTAACTGATTCCACCACATCCAGCTGTTTGTATAGTCGTAATAGCCGTCGGAAGAGATAACGTTGCCCGACGCGTCAAGTTTTGGCAGTTTCTTGACCGGTCCTTCGATGAGATTGACCATATCTATGAAACCGGCGAGCCAAATAAATTTTTCATGGATCGGAATTCTATATTCCAACGAGAAATCAAATCGGGCGTACCCCGTTTTGTTTGTTAATCTTCCTTCGTAATTTGTTGCGCCGATAGAAGTAGACCAGCCTCTTCCGACAAAAAAACCGTCTACCATCAGATAATCCGACGGATAGACTATAGGTCCTTTGCCCGCCGTGGATACTCCGTTGAGTTGTCCGCCAAGATTTCTAAATCCGGGGAAAATAAACGAAGCGGCGGCGTTAAACACAAGCACGTGCTTAAAGGGCCAATCGTTAAAGTAAAGGTCTAAAATATTCCAATAAAAAGTGAATTTTGTCGATAGCGATAAATAATCGTAGCTTCCCCAGGTATACGCTCCGGTTAAAGAAAATTTGAGACCGTCGTAAGGATTTATTCTCTGTTTTGTCGTGTTAAAGGCAAACGTCGAGGATAAAGTCGATTTGATAGACCAACCGTTGTTCTGCGTAATCATATTACGGTAAGTCGTCGAATTTAGTTGGTCGGCTAACGAATTGTCGATCATAAAAGTGTATATCGGGGACAACGAGTATTGTCCGAAAACGCTAAAATATTTCAAGAACCTATATCCCGTACTTAAACCGATTTCAAAAGTTAAGTCGGACACCCCCATACTCCACCATTGTCCCGGTCCGTGTCCGATATAATTCGGATTTTCTTCGTCCTTATTAACGTATTTATTGTCGTAAAAATCTCTTATGTCTTGATCTGAAGGATTAGTAAGAGAGCCGTCTTCCTCGTTATAATTTTCATAATCCTCGATTGTCAGTTTTCTCAAAACTTTCTGCGTCCAGTTATGATAAAATTTTACCGACGTTCCTAAACTCCACGGATAGTTTAAAAACCAAGGATCTTGTAAACTAAACTCAAACCCTTGTTTGTATAGAGATAAATCGACCTTTCCGCTTATAACAAGCTCTCTGCCGAAAAAGTTCTTTTCCGTTAATTCGCCGAATAACGTTATATCCGGAGGCCACTTATTAGTGGTAATCTGCATTCCGAATCTTATTTCGGCCGTCGATTGCTCTTCAAGTATATACGTGATTTTTAACAGCCCCGGGGCGCTGCCGTTTTTGATGTCCGGCTCGACTTTTGAAAAGAATCCGAGATTGTTTAGCCCGTAAATCGACGCGATCAACTTTGACGAATCAAATATTTGCCCGACTTCGGTATAAACCGATCTGTAAAGTACGTAATTTTTAGTTTTAGTATTTCCTTTAAAATAAACCGCTTCAATGTAACTGAGCTTTGACTCTCTAATGGATATTTTAAATTTTATCGTCGAATTAACGTCGTCTATAATCGGCTCGCTCGCAACCGCCGTTTCGACGTATCCCGCGTCGTTGTATTTTTTGTTAATAGAAAATATATCTTCCTGTATTTTTGAGTTGTTTAATACCTGCCCCTGCCTCTGTTTCATATTGAAAATCAAATCGTCCGTCGTAAATATCTTATTACCCTCTATCTCCATACCGGCAAATTTATACTGTTTTCCCTCTATTATATTGATAGTAATCTTGATTATTTCTTTTTTTATACCTTCCTCTTCAATTTCGTATCTGTTTATCTCGGGTTCAACTATTTCCGCTTGATAATAGCCGTTATCTTTGTAATACTTTTTCATATCCTCAATATCTTGATAAAAATCGGCCGGAACAAAAATCCCTTTTTGAAGCCCTAAGAATTTTCTCTCCTTAGTTTTCATCTTGTTTTTTAAGGTAAATTCGGTGAATTTTGTATTTCCGGTTAATATTATTTCAGACACATATGTTTCTATCCCTTCGTTAATATTAAAAATCAAATCAATCTGATTCTTTGCTTTCAACTCTTCATTCTGGAATACTTCGTAGTCGATCTCTATATAGTTAAAACCTTTTTTTTGATATTTTTCCTTTAACGTATAAATATCTCCAATTACAACTGATTTCTTGAGAAAATCTGATTTCTTGACCTTTACGTCGCCGATCAAGTAGCCGTACGGTATGTTATTGTTCCCTTTGAATAGTATCTTTCGGATTGTCGGTTTTTCGACAAACTCAAATATGACGTTTATCATACCGGGAATTTCCGCTCCCGTCTTATCGTCTATAGCTTTATCCGCCTTTACTATTATATCTTCAAAGTAGTCGAGCTCAAAAAAACTTTTATAATCGAGATCGATAAGCGAAGCGTCGAAAGGCATCCCGTCTTTTAACATCTGGACGGCTATCAGATCTTTTGATTTAACCTTCTTAAGCCCCTTAAATATGACTTTATAGACAATCTTACCTTCTATATCCGATCCCGAATCGGAGTCTCCCTCTTGCGAATACAAAATTGACATACTGAAAAGAAAGATAAAAAGTATAGCGGCTCGTTTTTTCATTTAAAATCCTTTGGTTTTTTATAATTTAAAATTCGCCTCGAATGAGACCTTGTGATCGGCATTCAGGAAATTTGTATAATCCTTTGGTAAAAACGTATAGCCTATCGAAAAATAGGGCAACTCTAATTGTAACATTAATTGTAAATTTAATCCATAATTTTGATATGGAAATGGAATAAACGGCTTCTCTTCCTGCTCCTCAGTTTTTTTAAATACCATTAAAGACTCGAAGTATATCTCGTTTGTAATATATTTTCCAAAAGTCAAGTTTGTGTCGGCTAATAGATCCAATAAAGTGCTTCCGGAGTTTGATTTGATAACATTTCCAAACAACGAAGTGTTCAAGGAAAAGGTATCTAATCCCGTAATCCTTCTAACGGCGCTCTCTAAGGGGCTAAATATAAACGCGTTGCCAAAGTAGTTTGTCGAGTTGACTATAGAATCGATGTTGGTAGAATATTTGAAATCCGAAGAGTAAATATCCGCCGTATCGGTATTCGACGCTAAAGCGACTCCCACGAGACTGCCGATCTCCTCTTGAGATTTGTAAGGTATAGATGAAAAATCGGTTTTGAAAGAAGCCAGTCTGTCGTTAATCGTTAGATATATCTTCACATTATTTCCCTTGCTATCCCGCGTTCTATAGTAAGATTTAAGACTGACAAACGGGTTAATTTTATACTCGTCTTCATAAAACTGTATATACGCCTGTTCTATCTTAAAATTCTTATTAAAGTAGTTGAGATTACCCTTCTCAATCTCTAGTTTTCCGCCGAGATATATTCCCGGTTCGTTCCCAACATATTTTAGTATAAAAACTTCGTTCTCTTTTACCGTGGCGTCGATAATCGGATAATTTACTTTTACTTTTTTACCGGCTTTTAAATTTAATATAACGTTTATCGGTAGTCGTTGAGGTTCGCTTTTAACCTTGCCGCTTTTTGTAATATTATTGATATTTACCTCGGCGTTATCGATCAAACAATCCCCAATAAAGTTAAAATTCGAATTTTTAGCCTCAATAATAAAGTTTTCTATCTCGCCCAAAGCGACGGCGTCGACCGGTCCCTTCTTGATTCTGGCCGGTACTTGACTGGAGTTGAGCTCAAAGCGATACTGTTCAAAACTTAACCCTCTGAAAACTATCTCGCCGTTGCCGTGTACCTGCCCCTTTCTTACCGTTCCGTTCACGTTGCTTACAAGTATCTTATTCTTATCAAATATCAAAATTCCCGTTATATTATTTATCTCTTCCTGTAAATAATCGGGGAGAGATACGACTCCGTAATACAACTTCGCCGTTCCGCTAAACTCGGGATTTTTAGCCGATCCGCTTATATTAATTGTCCCGTCAAGATCTCCGTTCTCTATACCGACGTATGGGTATAATACTTTTTTTACTATATTAACAGGGAATTTATCTAATTTTACAATTCCATTAATGTTTTTATTATCAAAAGAGATATTTCCGTCAAATATTTTATTTTTTTTATCAAAAAGAGTAGCGATAAAGCGCGAATTATTATCTAGAGAGACGTCGACAAACTTTTCTCCGGTATTCGTCAATCTGTAATAACCGTTTTTATTAGTCGCTTTAAAGCCGATTTCAGGAAATTTTTCTATAAGAAAAGGCGCGTCGTTTTGCAGGTATCCCAATACGATAGGTCCAAGTTTTAAATCTACCGAAAAATCGGCGTCCTTTTTAAAATCTGAGAATTTTCCGTTGAAAAAATAGTCCGTTTTAAGAATTTTTCCCAGTTTTTTTAGATAAAGCGACCCTTTTAGTTCAAATTCTTTATCGGATTTGTCGCTTAATTTTACAAAAGAATCGTTGATATATACGCTCTGCTCCCCGACGTTAAGATTGATCTTTTTTATATTTATCCGATCCGAGACTTTTTTTGCTATAAATATCGCCTTCATATCGGATTTACCCAACTTGCCCTCCGTTACGTCCCCTTCAAACTCAATTTCCGGATTTTTTATATCGCCGTAAACTCTCAGCCGCGCGTTAGCGAATCCCTTTACGCTGTTCGGGAGAAATTTACCTAGATCGACGTGGGTAATATAAATTTTTGAATCTATCTTTTTATTATGATAAGCGAAGGAAAGCGAATACGACTCCTTTTTTTTGTCGTCCCTTAAAAAACCGTCGGCTTTTATTTTAATATCGCCCGATAAGTCCAGCTCCTGCGCAATATCTCCGGTAATGTTGTTGATTCCGTCCGAATACTTAAATTCTTTCAGACTTATCTTATTCCCCGCCATACTTATTTTGGTTTCGAGCTCTCCGGGGAGAGAGTTGAATAATTTTAGATTCCTTATCTTTACGACGTTCTCCTCGACGGTTTTTTTTGCCAAATTTAACGAAAAATCGCAGACGACCGAATAAGGAGCTTGTTTTATCGGTATGACAAAGTCGTCGGCTTTTAACGAAAGCGTCTGCGCGCGGGGTTTAAAAAATAAATCTAAAGACTCGTTTACGTTTACCGACAAAAAATTTTTATCAAATTTACCTTTTATATCAAAAGAGGCGTCCGAGCCGTTTCCTATATTTAACGACAGTTTTATCGGCGTCGTTCCGGCGCTTAACGAGCCGCCCCCTCTATATTTTGAATCTAATAAATTTATATCTTTGAAAGTTATCGTTCCTCTATTAAAATTAAACGATATATTGGCGTATTCGTTTTTTAAGTCGCCGATCTTAATGTTCGAATCGTCCGCCGTAAAAACCCCTTTGCGCAAAGCCGTACCGATTTCGCCGTTTAAAAAAACAGGGGTTTTAAATTTTGTATTAATTGATTGTATTATTTTACCGGCGGAAAAATTGTCAAAATTATGAGTTAAATTAAACCCAAAACCGTCGCGCTTATCGTAAACCGCCTCTCCGGCGACGTAGTAACCGTTAAACGGTTTCTCCGTATTTAAGCGCAAAACTCTTTTTTTATCGGTTTTACCGAAAAATTTAAAATCCGTAATGAAATTGTCGTTTATCGATAACGAATCGCTTTCTAACGCTAAATCGCCGCCTCGCATCGATAATTTGATTAGCGAATCTATTTTTAAAGAATATATCATAAAATCGTCAAAATCAAGGTTAAATGAAAAGTATTTTAAGTCAAACGGGATTATTCCGGATATATGCGCCCTGCCCAATCCTTCGCGCCCGCTAAGTTCTACCCTGTTTAGGAAAAAAGTCTTGTTATTAATAACGGCGTTGATTTTAAGCTCCGAAGCGCCGATCGGTCCTAACTTTTTGAAAAAAGCGTAAGAATCAATATAGCCGTCGGCGGATAAATCGTTTAGATCGACGGTAACGTCGGATTTAACTCTTAATCTATCCGGAATATAACCGGCGTCGGCGGTCGTTATTAATTCTTTTTTATTGGTTATTAACTCTCTTATTTCCGATTTATTCAAGTTCATATCCAAAAAAAAGTTTAAAGATAATCCGGATTTTCTGAAATTCAACTTAAAATCGGTATTATCAAGTAATTTATCGACAATAATATCCGAACCGTCTGTTTTTAACGATAAAATTTGTTTCTTTAACGAAACTCTATTAATATTCGCTTTGTTAAGATACAATTTAAAGTCGGTATTTATTTTACCGTCGTTATCGCGGATAATTCCGTCCAAAAATAACGAAAAAAGCGCGTTGAGATTTTTATCGTCGGTTAATTTGACTTTTACCGTCGACGATACGTTTATTTTATTGTCGAACTTTACTTTAAGATTGCTTATATTCACCCATAACGTTTTATTCCCGTCTCTGATAGTTATATCCCCTTTTGGAAGTTCGACAGATAAAAATTTTAGTCTTTCGAGCGCGGGCTTTGCCGTCAAACTTTCCGTTTTGTTTTTTTGAGGAGAGCGCAAACGTTTTATCATATCGACGATCTCTTCTTTTTCGCCGTCAAAGGTAAAATTCCGCAGTTTAATCTTAGAAATAAAAGATAACGGATCTCTATTTTTAGAAAGTATGGACTTTAAGGAGTACGCGATTTCCAAATTTCCAAGTTTCGACGTTACGCCGGCTTCGGAACTAATTTTTACGTTGTAAATTTTAAGCGAAGAGACAAGATTTGGAGATATTTTATCGTATTCTATCTTATATCCCGATAGTTTCTCAATCTCTTCAAAAATTTGCGACTTAGAACGGGTCAAAATATTTATAGATAAAACGTTTGCTGCAAAGATAAAAGACAGCGACAATACGCAAAAAAGAAATATAACCGAAATTTCAATAAAAAGTTTTATTTTCCTGTTTTTCACAGTATAATTATATATCTAATGGGTAAATAACTCAACAAATTATAACAATTTTACAAAAACAAACCGTTTTGTTTGATAATTATATTTACTTTTTAATTTATTATTCTATAATACCTAAACGAGTAAATAATAAGGATATATATAATTAATGGGTTTTTATTTTAAATTTTTGCTATCAATGCATATATTAAGCCTCTTTTTTGTCGTCTTCTCCTTGTTTTTCTTTAAAAGTCTGCATTACAAGAAGATTGTAATATTTATATCGGTTATATTTAATTTGGCTGTTTTTTCGAAATTTTTTGTCAAATCGCTTGGAACTCTTTCAATAGTCTTTGACGTCGCGGCGTTAATCTCTTATCTTGCGATTTGTTTGTATATTTTGATTGTCTATTCTCAAAGATTTAAAAAAGTCGTCGAAGCTTTTTCGGCGCTAGCCGAGGGGAAAACCGACGTAGTTCTAAGCGTCAAATATTCGGACGATTTTAAAAAACTAAGCAGACTATATCTTCAATTAAATATGAATTTCAGCGCTTTAATATCGAACGTCGAGCGCTTTTCCGGCGAGCTTATCGAGAAAATGGCGCGTTTATACGTCGAATCGGCAAAGGTCAAAGACGGTATCGATCAGCAGCGCGGCGTCTCGGAAAACCTCGATACGGCTCTGGGGATGCAAGGGGAGTCGATCGAAATTGGAGCTCGAGGGCTCGACGATACCAGAACGATGTTTAGCAAAACCAAAGAGAACTTTACAGTTTTGTTTAACAATATCAGCTCTCTTTTTGAACAGAACCAATCGATTTTGAGAGAGAGTAAGAATATGGAGAGCTACTCCAAAACCGCTAAAAATATAACTCAGAATCTTGAAGATACGACTAAAGACGGTATAGAAAAAATTGATAAAATCGTTACCTTTATGGAAGGTCTGGATAAATCGGTAAATAGTATAAAGAATTCTGTAACCATTATAAAGAAGATTGCCGCTCAAACAAACCTTCTCGCTATGAACGCCTCTATCGAGGCGGCTCACGCCGGCGAATACGGGCTGGGATTTGCGGTCGTCGCCGACGAGATACGGGAGTTGTCCGAATCTTCCGCAGAAGCGACTCAAATAATTAAGAAAACTGTAGACGCGATATTTGAAGAGATGAAAAGCGGCAAAATGTATTCTGAAATAGCCAAAGACGGCGTAAGTCAGATCAAAGAGGCTATACACAACACTATAGAGGTTATAGATTCGGTATCGGACAGCATCAATCAACAGACAAAAAGCGTCGTCGACACGAAGGACATTATCGAACAGATACACGAACTGTCCAAAGAGATAAAAGGCTCGACGGAATATCAGCAAGTTAGGACGCAAGAGATATACGAAGCTACCGAGAATCTCAATTCGCAGGCGATAATAATTAACAGTCTAATCTCCGCTCAAAAATATAGTCTAAACGAGCTCCTCGCTATGATAGACGACTTATATAAAGTGATCGACGACACCAATACCTACGCCGCCTACCTTACCGTCATAGCCGATAAATTTAAAAAAAGCGCTTATACTTCGAAAAAAGCCTAAAGAAAAATTTTATAATTCCGAAATTATTACCGGTATTCTAAATTTTTAAAAAAAGGAGGCCAAGGATGGCGCCTGAAGCAAATCATTTAATTCAATTAAAATCAATTTTAGCAAGTTTTATGTTAATTTTAAAAAAACTGACTCTATTATCCGTCAGGAAGCAAGAGGCGATATTAAAGCGGAACTGGAACGAAGTATTCGCTATTGCAAACGAGATGGAAGAGATAGCCGACTTTATAAATAAAAAAGACGGGGAGTTGGTTAATATTATTAAACTAACAAATAATTTTTCAAATTCGGATATACAAGCCCTCAAAAGAGAGATAAAAGAGTTGATAGCGGGCTATAAAGAGGTAGAAAATACCAACGCCAGATTGTTAAACGATAATCTCTTTGTAGTTAAACAGAAATTTGAAAAATTATATAACAAAAAAGGGCGAAAAGAGACTTATGAAAAAGATCTTAACAAAAACAGTATGATTTTTGACAATAGATCGATAGTCCTAAATAGATTAGCGTAGCGTTAAGGAGGAATTTATGGTATCAACTTTTCACGGTATAGAGATGGGGAAAAGGTCGCTGATTAGTCATACGACGGCTCTAAATATAACGGGACATAATTTGAATAATCTAAATACCGAGGGGTATTCCCGACAGGTCGTGAACTTCAACGCTTACGAGCAAATTTTTATGCCGGATATGACCAGAGAGAATACCCCCGGACAGATAGGACAGGGGACTACCGTTCTTAATATTACAAGAATAAGGGATTCGCTTGTCGATAACAGACTGATATTTGAGAATAAAGATCTCGGCTATTACGAAGTTCGAAGCAAATATCTCGAACAGGTGGAACTTGTTTATTCGGAACCTTCCATATATAACGACTCTACTTTATCGGCGACTTTGCGTTCGACGTTCGACGACTTTATGTCGGCGTGGGGCGATCTATCAAATCATCCCAACGAGAAAGCGGCTCGCGTTACGCTGATCGAGAGGGCTAACATTCTGACTCATAGCGTAAGATCGCATTTCAACCAATTTACCGACATCAGAAACAACGTAGATATTGAGATACAAAATAAAGTCCGCGAAACTAACGAGCTCGGCAGAAAAATCGCCGATCTTAACGAGAGAATATTGAAAAGCGAAGCCGTCGGCGATAATCCCAACGATTTACTCGACGAAAGAGACAGACATATCGACAGGCTCTCCAAACTTGCCGATATACAGATAAGCAGAGAGGATAAGGACGAATTGATAATCTTTATCGGAGGGCGGCATTTCGTTCAGGGCGGTAAGTTTGAGGAGCTTCAATTGATATCGCAAGCCGATAACGACGGATATTACGATATTTATTGGAAAGACGGCGAAAAGCTTGCGCTTCGCGGCGGCGAGCTGGCGGGATTGGTAGACCTTAGAGATATAGACCTGTATTTTGAGATAAAGAAGATCGACTCTTTTGCGGCAAACGTTACGGACCTCGTAAACGATAATCACAGGAACGGATTTGGCGCAAACGGCAAGATAGGTAATAATTTCTTTGTCGAGTTTCCTTTTACTACCGACGCGATGGGTAATTTTGACAGAAACAGAGACGGCGCGGACGATTCGACTTATATTTTTAGGGTATCCGGAACAAATAAAATGGATATTAACGACAAGATCGGTATTGCCGGCGAAATGAATATAAACGGAGTCGCGATAAATTATTACGATACCGATACGCTTGGAGCGGTTATAAGAAGAATAAACGATTCGGAAGCGAGAGTATCGGCTTTTATCAACGCAAACGGTCAATTTACGCTTAAAGCGGACTATCAGTTAGATAAAGAGAACCCCGACTTTGTTATCAGAAATCTTGAGGACAACGGAATGTTTTTGACCGGCTATACCGGAATACTAAACGAAAGCGGCGCCGCCGGGGCGTATAATTGGGAGAATATCGATCAGATAGAGAGGTTTACCGCAAACGCCGCTTGGGCTGTCGCGCCTCAGATTCATCCTTCCGCTTATATGAAAGTCGAGGATAGAATATTGTCGGACGATTCGTATATCGCCGCGGCAAGCGGTATCGATACGGACGGAGACGGCGTCGCGGACGTTTCAAACGGCGTCGGGGATTCGGGGAACGCTCTGAGAATATTAAGTATTAAACATGAAAAGACGATGATAGGTTCGTCGGTTACTTTTACCGAATATTTTGAAGCTGTTATTTCCGATATCGGAGCGAGATCGAGCCGGGCGGAGAAGGGATTAAAAAGCGCCGAGATTTTGGTCAGAAATCTTGAAAATATAAGAAAATCAATAAGCGGCGTAAATATCGACGAAGAGTTCGCGAATATGATAAAATTCCAGCACGGATATAACGCGACGGCGAAGATAATGACCGAAATGGATAAAATGATAGAGACCCTGATTTTCAGATTGGGATAAAATAAGAAAGAGAGCCCGCGAGCGCCGTAAAGCTCTCAAAGGTTTTCATAAGATTTGAAAGGAGTAAAGCATGAGTATAAACAGAATAAGTTCAAATACTATTAACGATAACGGCGTTTTTCATCTGCGAAACAGAGAGTACAGTATGGATAAGGTCAATAATCAGATCAATACGGGGAAAAAGAACCGATTGCCCCGCGAAAACGTAGTGGACGTTACTCAATCGATGACGTATCATACCAAAATTCATAAAATTGACCAGTACATAAGAAATATTAGCGACGCAGAGGCTGAGAGGGGATTAGTGGAAGTCAAACTTAACGAATCCATTCAGATACTGCAAAGGGCGAGAGAACTTGCCGTTCAAGCGGCTAACGGAATATATACCGAAGAGAATAGAAAGAGTATGGCTATAGAGATAGATCAACTTTTAAGGCAAGTGATTCTAGACTCCAATACCAAATTTAAAGGGGATTTCTTATTCAGCGGTTTTCAGAAATATACCAAACCGTTCGAAGCGTTGGAAGGGGCGGTAAGAGGGATGAGCGGTCCTATGATAACGAAAGTGAAGTACTTAGGCGATAACGGAGTTCATTTGAGAGAAATCGACGCCGGAGAGTATATCGGCGTATCCAAGCCGGGCTCCGAGATATATTGGGCGGAGAATTTCCAGATATACTCTCCGATTAATACGGCGAATTTCAGATTGACCAGAGATCAGAATATTCTTATCGACGGGATAAAGATAGAATTCAAAGAGGGCGACAACGCCTACGCCGTTATGGATAAGATTAACCGTTCAAACGCCGCAATAAACGCTTCGATAGATATAGTTAACGGCGGTATGATACTTACTACTACTAAGCCCCATAAACCGGAGTTAGCCGATATCGAAGGGGGGACTCTGCTGCAAGACCTCGGAATTTTGGAGAGAGGAAGACCGATGGGACCGGAGAATATTAATCCGGACGCGACGGTATTCGGCGGATCGATCTTTGATACGCTTATAGGATTGAGAGACGCGATGATCCATAACAACAGCGAGGATATCGGCGGAAAATTCTTGGGGGCGCTGGACTTTGCAATATCGAACCTTACTTATAATATGGCGGAGACGGGCGCTAAGGACAACAGACTCGAATATTTAACGACGCGTCATACCGACGATAAAATTGTATATACCGAAGCTTTGACCAAAACGGAAGATATCGATCTGGCGGAAGCTATAACCGAACTGAAAGCGCTCGATTTTGCCCATAAAGCGGCTCTTTCCAGTTTGGCTAGATTAGCGAGAACAAGTTTAATGGACTTTTTGAGATAGTTATCTCCTCGTCGTATAAAACGGGGCGGAATCTTTAATGAAACCTCCCTGTTTTTTTTTTGTAAGATTGGATTATTCGTTAAACGTCTCTCTCACTCTATCCGGAATCGGGATATCTAATTGGTCGGAAATCTCGAATAGCATCTTTTTTTGATCAAAAGGTTTGGATATATATTTATCGCAACCGGCGGCTAGACATTTTGCTTCGTCGCTGTCTTCGTCTTCGTAACCTTTCATAGCTTGAGAAGTAACCGCCCATATTTTAATATCTTTTCCATATTTAGTTTTTATCTCTTTGGTGGCGTCGAGACCCGCGTAAGTTGTTTCCATATTGACGTCCATTAATATCAGATCCGGTTTGCTAGTCGACGCTTTCTCAACCGCTTCTTTACCGCTTGCCGCTTCGTCAATCTCTATGGGAGCTTTTCTTCCAAAAAACCTAAAAAAATTTAAGAGCACCTCTCTGTTCTCTTTTTTATCGTCTACTATCAAAATTTTTGCCATAAGTCCTCCTGACGACTAAATTAAAAAACGATATATTATCTAAGAATTTTTATCTAAAGTTCTACTTACAATTTACAATAAATTTTTATAAAATACAAATTTTATAAAAATTTATATTGCCTATTCCCGAGTTTATTAAATTATAGGCAGATAAACAAAAAAATTTGTTCCTTTACCGTAAACAGACGACATCTCAATCTTACCTTTGTGGAGTTCGACTAACTTTTTTGAAAGCGCTAATCCCAGACCGGTTCCCTCAATATTTTTTGTCGAGGAAGTTCTCCCAAATTCTTTAAAAATAGACCCAATCTCCTCCTCTTTTATGCCCACTCCGGAGTCTTTTACTCCAAATACCAGGTAATTGTCTCTGCTAGTAACTTCGATTATGACCTCCCCTTCTTCAGTAAATTTTATAGAATTAGATATTAAATTTAACATAACCTGCTTAATCTTTAATTCGTCGAAAATATAACTCTCTCTATCGATATTTTGTATAGATTTGGTTATTATCAAGCGCTCTTTATTTTTAGATTTTTGATAAGCGACGGCGTTTGAGTACAGATCGTTCATAAAATTTTGTAGATTGACTTTTTTGAGCGTAAGTTCTATTTTTCCGGCTTCGATTTTTGATATGTCTAGGATAGAGTTTATTAAATCCAAAAGATATTTACCGTTCTTGTTAGCGTTTGCCAACGCTTTTATTTGAATAACTTTTTCTTGATAGTATGTATCAGAAGTTTCCTCGATTAATTTTTCTATATTGACAAGTTTTTCGCTTTTGTATGAATTTTTAATATTGAAAAAAATATTAATTAATTTTTTTACAAAGAAATCCGACAAATCGGCGTCGCTTTTTTGCAAAACCAGTTCGTTAAATTCTTTCAAAAATTCCTTTAATTTCTTAATATGTTCGTCTTCTTCCTCCTCGATTAATTCGAGAATTTCTTCGGCAATTTCGCTCAAATTAAAAGCGAGACTTTTAGGGCTTCGCAATAGATACTCGTTATTCCCTATCATCGAGTTAAGCGGCGTTCTTATTTCATGACTCATATTGGCAAGATATTTTGATTTGAATTCGCTCTGTTCTTTTAGCTTCTCGTTTGCCGATTTCAAATCTTCATTTGAGCGCAACAACTCTTTAGTTCGCTCAGATACCAACTCTTCCAAATAATTTGTATATTTTCTGATAAACCCCGCCATTTGATTGAAACCGTCTACCAATATTCCTATTTCGTTGTTTTGAGTTTTTTTCAGCTCCGGAACGTTTACGTTTCCGTCGGTTATGATCTTAAGATTGTCGGCGATCTCTATGATAGGCTTAGTAACTTTTCCGCTGATCGCCAGACTTATTACTACCAAAAGAGCGGCGCTAACGACGATTATTACTGAAAGATAAATTATAACCGGTATTATAGTTTTGTAATACTGATATACAGGAAATAAATATATCAATTTACAATTCGACGTCGGGGCCATGGACGCGAATAGTTGGTATTTGACCTTGTTGCGCTTAATGAAAAACTTATTGTTATTCTCTCTCTCAGAATCGTTAAATATTAATTCGAAATCTAAAGAATTCAAAACTTTTTCGTCGGTATTAAGAAGCGTATATTCAAAAAAACTCATTTTTTCGTATTTATCGTATTTTTTGTTGTCTTCGAGGAAGTATTTACGTTTATAGTAATCATAACTGTAATAATCTGAAACGGACGGGTGATTTGCGTTGAGAATATTGCCGTCCTGATCCGTTATATAGAGCGTTCCGTACTTTATATCTTCTATATCGTAGTAGAATTTAGGCATTATATCTTCGTTAAGTAAAACCATTATAAATTTTGTAAACGTATCCGACGGTTTTTCGGGAGGATCCATATATATCGGGTATATCAATACGGGCCGGGTATCGTTTAGACCCGAGAGCGTATTCTTTTGAAATTTGCCGATAACCATTCGAAGGGAGTTGTCTGATTTTAATTTTAAAAACAGAGGATCGCTTATGATATTATCGACCTCGTTGGGACGAATTTGGTTGCTCATTGTAGTAGTATGTATTACTACTTTTGATTCTTGTATAAGCGATTCTTTATCAAGTTCGATTATAAAAAAATAGCCGTCTATTTTTTCTTCAACGGTTTCCCTAAGACCGCCGGGCGTATTTATGTCTCCGATTATTTTTTTATCTATCTCTATCTCTTCTTGTTTGCTTGTAAACTTAGGATGAGCAAGCCCGTCGGCGACGTTCTTTATTTTTAGTATATTTGTGAGCGTTCGGGCGTATTGTTCGTAAACGAAATCTATATTACTCGCGACTTGATTTATTAACGTCGAATAATATTTTTTACTATTGTCTGTAAGCTTAGAAGTCATATAAATCGAGCTGAATATAACGATAACAAGCAGAGGAACGATAGCGATACTAAGCATTATAGCGAGAAGACGCCATTTGATTTTATAAAATCGCTCTTTTTTCTTCGTCATTCTTTCTCCTTATTAGGAATTGTAAGCTTGAACTCGGAACCTTCTCCGTACGCGGTGTTGAATGTTATATCGCCGTTTAAGAGCTCGGCTATCTTTTTCGACAGCGCGAGACCCAGACCGGTTCCTTCGATATTTACGGCGTCGGCGGTTCTGCCGAATTCTGTAAATATTATATCGAAATCTTCTTTTTTTATACCGGAGCCTTGATCTGAAACGTAAAAGATATATTTACCGTTTATTTTTTCAAATTTTACAATTATTTTGCCTTTTTCGGAGAATTTTATCGAATTTGAAATAAAATTCAACAATATCGTTTTAACTTTAAACGTATCGATGAAAATATTGCCGTCATAGTTAATCTCTTTTGCAATAGTTAAAACATCTTCTTTTTTATAATCTTTTAATATCGACAGAGACTCGTCGATTACGACGTTTAAAAACTTGTCTATAAAAATTTCGTCTTTTTTAACTTGAGAGGTCATCGCCTCCATTTTTGATAATTCCGAGAAATTGTCGATAATATCGAGGAGATTTTTTCCCGAATTGTTTATGCTTTTGTAGCAGGACTTGACTTTTACCGGATAGCTTTCGATTTGAGCGTCCATATCGGCTATTAATTCGGATATTTTTTCTTTATCTTCGCCGTCGATAAATTGAACTTTTTCTTTAAGACCGTCCAAAAAATACTTATAAGTAGAAACATTTTTTGAGAAAAAATTGTCGTTGAAATTATTAATATACTCGATAATATCGCCGCTTTTTTCTTTACCGGAAGATTCTAAGATATCGATAATCTCCTCGCTTATATCCTGGAGGTCGAATAGAGGGTCGTATGCGTTTTTTAGAAGAAATTCGTTATATCCCAGTATATGGTTTAGAGGGGTTCTTAGTTGATGACTAAGACTGTTGAAAAACAGATTCTTGATTTTATCTAAGTTTTGCAACCTAAGATTTGCCTCCTTCAACTCCTCCGTTTGGGATTTTATCTCAGAAGCCATTTTTTTAAAACTGTTTGAAAGATTGCCGAGCTCGTTTGAGGCGGTTATATCAAAATTGACGTCGTAGTTTCCCTTAGATATCTCCGTAGAAGCTAAATTGAGCGTTTTGATCGGTTTAGTAAGATTTCTACTGAAAATATAGCTTATAATTGCGACTAATATGACCGTAAAACATGCAATGATGACAATTAAGCCGATAATGCCGTAAATTGGTTTCCGTATCTGATATGCGGGTAAGAAATAGATAAATTTACATTGCGAAAACTTTGATTTTTCAGTAATAGTTAAATACGAAACTCCTTTGTAGCCGGTATAAATTAGGTCCTCTTCCATATTATAATTGTCGTCGGAAAGATCTTTCAGAATGTTCAGAACGTCTTCATTTTTTAATATCGAGTCGTCCGTATTTAATAATTGATATTCATTAAATCCCATTTTTTCGTATGAATCGTACCGTTTATCGGAGCCTAAAATATATTTACCGTTTTTCTCGTTATATTCGTAATAATCGTTGCCGGAATTCGGATGGTTAAACGATAGAATTTGGTCGTTTTGATCAAGAATGTACAAAGTTCCGTATTTTAGTTCTTCTATATCTTGATAAAATTTTGGTATAAAATCCGAATTCAATAAAACAAGAACAAATTTTGAGAACGTATCCTCGGGTTTTTCAGGCGGGACGGGGTAATAAGGGAATAATATAACGGGTCTTTTATCGACTTCATAACCTGAGAAAACTTTTCCCTCGGTTTTACCTAAAATCATCTTTATATCGTTATTTTTTTTTATTTGTATAAATAGAGGGTCTAATATCAACCTCTCAATATTTCCCGTTAAACTCAAGTAGGACATATTGGAGGCGTAGTGGATTTTGTAGTCGGTTCTGCTTAATAAAGATTTTCTGTCTAGCTGTATCAGCATAACGTGCCCGTCGATCTTCTCTTCGACCATCTCTCTAAGTCTTCCCTTTATATAATCGTTTCCGACAATATTTTCGTCGTTCCTAATCTCTTCTCGTTTATTGGCGTGAGGAGGCGCGTTCAATCCTTTAACAATTTCGGCGTTGTTAAAAATGTTATTTAAGACCCTGCCGTATTGCTCGTAAACAAAATCTATATTATTGGCGACTTGTTTAAGGAGCGCGCCGTAATAATTCGCGCTTCTGAGTTCAAGATGGTTGAAAATCTGCGCCGACGCAACCATTACCAGCGCGACGAATGGTATTATGGTAAGGGGCAATATGAGAGTCAAAAGTTGCCATTGTATCTTAAACGATCTTTTTTTCTTCATCAGAATCCCTTCGGCGCCTACGGCTTATCTTATTAGTATTATAGGAGAGCGTATTGGAATTAGTCAATAAATATTTTAAAAAAAATAAAAAATATAATTACCCGCATTTTACCTAAACTATATTACAATAATATCCTTAAAACATTCAATATATTTTGTAAAAGAACTTTATATTTATCTATTATTATTATATCTTGTAAAAGTAAGAATTATATTAAATAAGAGCGGGGCGGTGGGAAAAAGGTTATTAGTCGTATTTTTATTTATTACGCCGGTTTTTTCTTGTAAGAGCGACGACTGCGTAGTTGAAAGCGTATTGAAAATTATAAAAGAAAACGAGAACGCAGTATCGAGCGGTTTTGATATTGGCGTCGTCGCCGATAAAAAATATAGATTAAGAAATATTGATTATTATTATTCGCTAGCTCGCTATTATATCAAGAATTTTGGAATCGATACTAACGGTTATTACCTTATCAATAAGGCGATTGAGACCGGCGGGATTTTTAAAAACGAAGCTATTCGGCTTTTGATATTTACATATATCGACGAGTCAAAATTTGGGACTCTCAAAAAAGCTATAAAAAAATACGAACTTTTCATTGACGAAAAATATAAAAAATTTCTAAAAAATTACGCGACGAGTAAGAAGTTTGAATATTTTGAAGACATTCCTCCGGATTTAAAATTATTGGGAATCCTAAACGATATAGCTAAAAACGATAGCGATTTTTTTACGGACAAAAACGTCGCAAAGTTAAATAGATACCTGATCTCGTTGGGGAAGGAGTTGTATTCCGACGAGTTTAAGAGGCGCTTATATAACTGCGAAAAACTGACCAAGAACGCTTTTCTTATGAAATCGCTTTTTTTCTATTTCAATAAAGACTCGGCGGGATTTACAAGCGAATTAGGCAATATTCTTCAAAAAGTTATCTGTCCCGATGAGATGAAGATTATTAAGAAAATAGCGATTGATTTGGGATCTCGCTCGGCGTATTTTAACGAATTAACGCGAATATACGGCTCAAAGCAGGGGTGGACGCGATTTTTTATTCTGGAAGAGATATATAACAGAGAAGGGCATAAAGTCGCTATTCCTCATTACGAGGCGACGTTAGCCGATTTTAAAAACGAAAGCGGTTATATTAACTATAATTTGAGACAAAAAATTTTATATCACAAAAACGGGTTTTCCGCAGATTGGCTTGAAAAAGTTATAAGTTTTCATAACGACTATGCGAACAGCTTTCATGCGCGTTCGTTGTTAAATCTTGCCGTTAGAAGCGCTATATATCAGAAAAAAACGGAGATATTTTTACGTTTTGTAGATAAGATTGATTTTGAATCGATGAGTTATTACGATAAGACTTCTTTCTTCTATACAATGTATCTTATTGATAAAAAAAATAGGCAAAAATGGCTAAACTATCTATCGGAATATAACTTTAGCTACGGAATATTAAATATCGATGGGGGAATTAAAAATATTCCTTTCGGAAAAGGCGTTAAACTGGAAGAAATATCCGCTAAAGGCAAAGAAATTCTTAAAAAAGTCGCTATTTTATTAAAATTTGATCTTAGAGAAGATATTGATAGTTACGATTTGTCGGATATTTCAAAATCTGAAAAATACATTATAGACAACGAACTTTTTAAATACTATCAGAATAGAGAAGATTACTATTCCGCAGTCAAATACGCGATAAAAAGAAACGAGGATTTTTACGGAATAAATTACGACGGCATAACTTACAACGACTTTAAGGATATGTATCCTCTACATTTTTACGATTTTGTTAAAACTTATTCGGAAGTTCACAACGTAGATCCGGCTTTGGTCTACGCGGTTATGAGAGAGGAGAGCAGATATCAAAAGGACGTCGTTTCGCGGGCGAACGCCGTGGGATTGATGCAGATAATGCCGGAGACGGGCAAATTCATAGCCGATAAGATTAAGATTAAGTCTTTCGAGCTTACCCGGGCTGAAGATAATATCAATATGGGAAGTTATTATCTCAATCACCTGAGATATTTTTTTGACGATTTACCGTTGATACTCTCATGTTACAACGCCGGTCCGGGAAGAACGCGCCAATGGTATAGAACTTATAAGGCTTTTCCAAAAGAGTTGATATACGAACTAATCCCGATAGAAGAGACGCGAAATTATATCCGAAAAGTGATGAAAAGTTATTACATCTACAAGTATATATTAGAAAGAGAAAATATTCTGTTTATTAACCAAAGAGCCAACTGATCGCTTTGGGGAATCTTTTAGCCCACATAATTTCGTTATGCGCGGCGTTTTTATCGTATATCGCCTTGACGTTCTTCTTCTTAAATCCGGTTTTGATAAGAGTTTTGTAGATATTTTTCTGACCGTCTATGTAAATTTGAGGGAACTCCTTTAAACTTGCGCAACTTGTCTCTTCGTCGCCTACGTCCAAATATATTTTTGTCTCTTTCGCCGGATCTATTTTTTCGATAAAATCGAGAGTCTCTTTTTCGGCGAACCAAACCGCCGTAGACATCGACAGTATTTTTGAAAATATATCCTGATTTTTTAGACCTATATATAGCGATATAAGCCCCCCCATTGAACTGCCTCCGACGGCTCTTTCGCCTTTATTATTGGCTACGGGATATTTATCTTCTATGTAGGGGACGAGATGTTCTATGATAAATTGTTCGTAATCTCCGCCGAGTCCCCCCGCGCTATTTACTCCAAGCGAGTCTTTATATTTGCTCAGGTTATCGTTTACCCAAGGCGAGTACTCGTCGAGCCTGCCTTTCATAGAGCCTGCGTTGTCTATTCCAACGACGACGGTTTTTTTGATGGCGTTTTTTTTGACCAAATTATTCAGCCCCTTATGTACGTTCCAAGACATTCCAAACGCGCTCGTCTCTTCGCTAAAAAGGTTTTGCGCGTCGTGCATATAAATAACCGGATATCTGATCGTCAAATCGTTAATATCGACGTTTTCCGGTATATAAATCCTGACATTACCTTTTCGGTTTAGGGGGTAGAAATCAAGCTCTTCTATAATTATGTTTCCATTATTCATCCGACGGCTCCCGATAGTCGACGCGCGTAGGAACTTTATCGCCTTTCAATGCGCGCTATTCGTTACTAGAGCTATGTTATTATTAATTTTATTAAAAATCAAAGGAATAATAGAAAAAAGTACCCCGGCGGGTTATTGGGAATAAAAAATTTGACACATATGGGTCGCATAGCCGCCGCGGCTATTCCCCGACGAATAAATTGACACATATGATACCGACAAACAGCGGGCGCAACCTACTGTTTTAAAAAATTGACACATATGCGGCGTAGCGCTCCTCGATAAATAAATTGCGCCATATGTGTCAAAAAAATTCGACGCATATGATGTTAAGGTAAAAATATTGATTAAATCTGCTAAAGCGGTTATAATTGAACCAAGTTTTGGTTAAGTACAATGAAAGATTGTTTTTGAGGAGTTTAATTTATTCAAAAAGAATAAAGATTATCGTTGACTTTTACCATAGATGAAACGACGCAAGTGAATTGACACATATGACGCATAGAATTTTAGGGAGAAATGGACGCATATGAAACAAATATTTTTGATTAGTAAATTATTTATTATTCCCCAAAAAACTGACGAATTGTCATCTCGCGTAATTAAGGATAAAACATGAATTTCTTAAGTCATTACTATTTGCATAGAAACGAGGACGACAACTACTTGAATATCGGGTTGACTCTTCCCGACGTTTTGGGACTTCATAACAGCCGCGTAAGATTGTCGGAAAGGTTTATTTCAGAAATCGAAATTAATGACGATAAAACCGAATCGCTTATAAACGGCGTAAAACTACACTTAAATCTCGATAAATATTTTCACAAATCCGACTTCTTCAAAGAAAAAGTAAATTTTATTCAGGTAGAATATCTTAAAGCAAGCGGAGAAGAGAATATTGCGATCTATTACGCTCATATTTTACTTGAAATATTAATCGACCGTTACTTGCTAATCAAATACCCTAATATCGCAAAAGAATTCTATTCCTCATACAAGGACTTTGATTTTAACGATATTGTCGGAATATTTTTAAACTTGAAAAATTTTGATTCCTACAAATTTATCGAATTTACCAAAAAATTAGCTTATTCGGATTTTTTGTATCGTTATACGGATAATTTTGCGGTAATAAGCTCTCTAAAAAGAGTAACGACGCTCATAGGTTTGCCCATCGAAATAACGACCGACGAAAGAGTAATCGCCAATTTCATCGGGAGCGCTTATTTAAATCTGGAAAAATCTATATCAAAATTATTTAAAGATTTGAAAAAAATTAATTTTCTAGAGTAAAAGATTTAATATCCGTTTACCGATAATCAAAATAGCGCTTTACACATTTCCGGACGCAGGAGATGTCAAAAAAAAATATCTTCGGAATAGGTATGAAAAAAATTGAAATAGCTTTTAAAAAAGAAAATGTGAATTTTAATCGTCCGGATTTTCAAGAACTTTATATACAATGCGGATATTCGCAGTCTTCTATGGAAAAAATATTAACCAATTCCCATAAGATACTTTTAGCTTATCATAACGACGCGGTAATCGGATTTATCACGACGCTTTCTAACGGCGAAAATTACGTTTATTACGATAAAATCGGAGTAAGAAAAGATTATCGCGGGAGAGGAATAGGGTGGAGGTTATTCGCCTTCATGACAAAATATTATAAAAACGTTCCAGTACACTCTTTATTGGCAAAAGTAGACTCGGTTAAATTTTATGAAAAATTTGGCTTCCGAATAATAGGCGAAAAGTATGAAAACGAAAATTCAATAATTATTCCGATGTTAAAAATCAATAAAGTCGTTTCGAAAACCGCAACCCGTAAGTTTTTGGGGAATAAAAATTAATTTTACGTACAATAGACGTATTCGGAGAAATTTTCAATTACGAGCGCGTATAGTAACTGTTTTCGAGCGGTTATATTTAACAGTTGTGTCATTTTACCCAAAAAGTCGTTTTTCAATTTATCAATCTTCAATTTCTTACCAACAAGCTCAAGAAATTCTTCCAACCCGTATTTCATGACACCGTTATAGAAAAATAGTATAATATCGCGAACCGTCGAAGCCATACCGAATTCGTTATACAAGGAATGCCATCTTTTTATTTGAAAATAGTCAGCTTCGCTGATTCTAAGGTATTTATCCACCCTTTTATTGTCGAAGCTGTCTATAACGGCGTATTCGGAGCGATGATTGCCGATTATTCTCTTCATTTTTGGCATTTTTTTGTTAACGAGGCGAAACATAGTTTCAAATAACTCGCTGAACGTATTAATTTTGAACTCTTTTAGTAAAAAATCTATGACAGTATTATTCATAGATTCTGATACTATAAAATGAAATAGGTGTTTTTTGTTTTTCATAAAATTTTCTCCTTTTCCTTTTATATATATAACAACTAAAAAGTGAAAACTCTTTACAAAAACTTGGATAAATTTTTAATAAATGACAAATATTTATCTCATATGTGTCAATTTACTCCTAAGATCATATGTGTCATTTTTGTTTTATTAAAGCGCAGCGCGTCATATATACATCATATGCGTCAATTTCCAAAAACCGGCTGGGCGCTAAAAATCTAATTTATCGTTATGCGGCTTATTATTAAGGAGCTTTTTTAAACTTCAAAAATATTTTGCAAAAAAATGAATAAAATGTTTGTTTATAATAGTTTTAATTATTATAATTAAGATTATTAGGGAATATTTTATAAAAACCTTTATTTATCGAGGATAGATCGATAAATAAAGGTCGCAAAACGTATAAATTAAGCGTTAATTATAAGAAAGCGCTTTGAGATTGACGATAATATAATAAATTAAGATAACTAATAATAAAATGAGTTTATTTAAAAAAATACTTTTTCTTACGATATTTTTTCTGATTTCAAGCAAAATATGTATATATCCTTTTTGGAATAAAAATCCCAATATTGATAAAGCCGTAGAGCTGATAAAAGAGAAGAAATATAACGAAGCGAAACAAATTTTACTTAATGAACTTTTGAAAGATCCAAAGAATAAAGAAAAAATTACAAAGCTCATTCGTCAGATTGAGGATATTGAAAAAGAGAAGTCGAGAAATCTCAATTACGGATTTAGCTCTCTAAAAGAAGAAAATATCGAAAACGCTATGATATTTTTTGAAAAAATAGATAAAAACAGCGATTACGATAAAAAACTTGACGAAATTGTAAAACTCTCTAAATTGATAAACAATACGTTTATACAAAATATTTATTACATGGATTATATATACGAGGCGGAAAAAAATTTAACGGAATTTAACCTTAAGGAAGCGTATGATAATATCAAAGCGGCGCTGGATTTGTTTAGGTTAACCGAGAAAGATATTGTTAACAACGCCGATTTCTTAAATTTTATAAATAAGTTTCACGCCGCCGAAGAAAATTTATTTAAATTGAGACTTGACTATAACTTTTTGAGGAAGCCGCTCAGTTACGACAAAAATTTTTTTTACAAACAATCCGAGCTTATTAACTCCACTTATAAAGGATGGTTTCAAATAGAGCTTGAATTTATTCAGCTAAAGGAAGATCTGCTTTTATTCGATCAAAACGTAAAAGAGTATATAGAATACAAAGCATATTTCTCTATATGCGAAAAATACATTTTTTATATTAGGACTGCAATACAAAAATATTCAAGAATATTTATAGAAGACGCTTTAAATTATATAGAAGAACTAACAAAAAAAAGACTTAACGCCGGCGAAAATTTAGACGACAGAAAAAAAACAATTAGAGAGATAAAAACGAATATAGTTGAAGCGTTTGAGAAATTAGCTTTTTATAAACGTCTGATAAATTTAAACGACGATCTATTTTATACTAGAAGCGCTAAAAATGTTATAGATTATTTTGCATATTTAACGCGTAAGAAAAGAGTATTTATGAGCGTTAATTTTATAGGATTTGACGCGGCGTATGAACGCGCTGGTAAATCTTTTACTGAGTTCGAAAAATATTGGAATTTGGGCGATCTCGATACGGCGGAAAAAAGTTTGATTTCGGCTAGAGGAGAGACAAACAACCTTTTTTTATTTAAGAAAGAATCGGATAAAGATTTTCTAAATTATACGTTTCTTGAGAATAACGCAGATTTCAAAGATATATACTCGGAAAAAAGCGAAATAGACGCTAAGATATCGGAATTGGGAAAAAAAATAGGAGCGGCGGAAGAGTCGCTTAATAATGAAAAATTTGCTATAATGAAATTTGCAAAAACGGCGGAGGAATCGTTTGAGGAAGCCAAAAAACTTTATTATCAAAAAGAGTACGATTTATCTTTAAAAAAATTTAACGAATCAAAGGATAATTACCTCGAAGTCCAGATTAAAAACAAATCAAAAAGAATTGCAGATAATATCGCAAATATTAACGAGTTTTTAGATGAATTAGATACTATTATTTATGAAAAGGATATAAAAGAGGCAAATCTAAGATTAGACGCGGCAAAGTCCGAGTTTTATAGAGGAAACTATGATGAAGCAAAGAAGAATATCGATATTGCGGATAGTTTATACAGAAAATTAAATCAAACTAACGAATTTATCGATTATTACCGCGAAAGAATCGTAGCCGCGATTAAGATTAATTCTGGAACAAAATTAAAAATAGACGATCCGGTTTACGATTATGTGGTTGAATTATTTAAAAGCGCCGTTAATTATTATGAAAATAAACAATACAAATTGGCAAGAGACTTTATTAACCTGGTTTTGATAGAAAAACCTTATTATGAAGAGGCGCGTCGAATTGAGACAAAAATTTTAAAAGAGACGGACATCGATAGTTTTAACGAAGCTTATAAAATATACAAAGGGCGCGCTATGGAGAAGTATAAAAACGAGAAATACGGCGAGGCGATAAACGAATTTCAATTGTTAAAAGAATTTGGAGTAGATATAGCCGAGATTAACGGATATATTAAAATTTGTCGAGAAAAGTTGAATTTCACGCCGACTGTTTTGAGCGAAAACGATAAACGCGAGGCGATAAGATACGTCGCAATAGCGGAAGACCTTTACGGGAGAGAGCTTTTTGAAGAATCTAACGTTCAGATCGACAACGCTCTTCGTTTGTGGAGCGACGTTCCAAAAGGAAGCGAGATTAAATATAGAATATTAATTAAATTGAAAAAGCCTCTACCAAAGCTTAATCAAAACAACGAAGTTCAATTTAAGAAAGCGGAGAACGCTTATAGAGACGGCGATTTTGAAACGGCTTTTTCTATAACCTCCGAGATTTTAAAATCTCAGGATCTTGAGAAAGTAAAAAAATTAAACGTATTGGCGGATATAAAAAGAAAACAAAAATTATGAGAAAACTATTTTTATTAACATTAATATTTTTTTCATCAATAAAAATAGACTCGATAGATACGACTATTTTTTGGGACAACGAAAAGGAGATTATTCGCGCTAACGTCGGAAAATTTGATACTTTTTTTTCAAACGATTTTATAGGGTTGGTATATTCGGACGCAAATAATAAAAACAAACTTTATTGCATATTTAGTTCGGACGGTAAAAACTTCTCCAAGCCTTATGTTCTTACGAATAATTTTTATGCAAAAAATAACGACGGCGTCGATTTCTCGGTAGCAATCGACGCAAATTCAAAATTATATCTTGCGTTTAGAACAGACAAGAATAAATTGGAAGTCAATACGTTTGGTTTTCCGTTCGAGCAAAAAAATAGACTCAACAAAACGGTTATTACTTCGCCAAATATACTTTTTTTACCCGAAATCGCGGTAAGCGCAGACGGAACGGTATTTGCGGCGTATTCCACGAATATCAATAACGACTTAAAAATAGGATTGACCAAAATATCCCAAAAAGGGGACATAATCGACACGCAAATATTGGGTTCTAATCTAAAATCTTCTCTGAATCCCGTTTTAAAAGAGTATGGGGATTCTTTATATTTAGTTTTTCAATCAAAAGACAACGACGATATACCGACCGTAATAAACGAACGAAGTTTTTTCAGAGAAATTATAAACAAAATAACAGACATTCAAGATAAAACTTTAATGCAAAATTCTTACAAGAAAGATCCTATGAAATCTGCATATAAACTAATCGACGATATCTCTAGCGCAGATAAAACCCGTATTAAGGAGATATTGCTAAACCTAAAATATAATAACCCCGCAAATATCTCGTATAGTATTTATGTCGCCAAATCCGACGACGGCGGAGTAAACTGGAGCTACTTTAGAGTCGTTACTACTTATGGAGAAAACAATCAAAGACCCGATTTTATTATCAACGGCGATAGAATGAGCCTTGTCTGGGAGAAAGACGACGATAACTTGATAAGTCATATTTATTACGCAAATTTAAATGTCAAAAATTGGAATATTTTAGAAGAGATAATTATTTCCGAGCGTAATTCCGACGCTTATTTACCGTCGTTAATAGAATATAACAAGTCGATATTTGTCTTTTGGTACGACAACACGGACGGAACTTTTCAAAATTACTACCGGGAGGCGTTAGAAGTCGGATTGTCTGAAGTAAAACCTGTAAAAAAAATGAAAGGTAGAACATTTTTAAACTCTGTCGGCGTTTTTAAAGAGGCTCCGGTAATAATGTGGGGACAAAATTTTAATAATAGCGTTTCGATTTATACAGCGACAACCGATAATTTTGTCGAAGCGCCCAGAGTTTTTATAAAAAATCATAGCGGTAAAAAATATCTAAATCGGACGGAGGTCAAGTTTGAGTGGAATACCATAAAGGACGCTTCGGGATTGTACGGATATAGAGCTATTTTGACGCGCGATAAAGACGAAAAGATATCCGGAGGATTGAGCGACTCATATATCGATGAAACGGTCAATTATAGAGAGTATTCTATCCCCGAAGAGGGGGAGTGGTTTTTTAAGATCATGGCTTACGACAAAGCCGGCAACGTTAGCGCGGAGTCGGTTTATTCCGTATCGATAGACGTTACTCCGCCCCCGCCTCCGGTTTTATCCGATATGAAGTACGACGCGGACGGAGCCTTAACGACAAATTCTCCTATTATAAAATGGAAGCCTTCGGAAGACGGCGCGACAAGATATAAGTACTACTATAAGTTTTTTCTCAACGAAAATGAGAAAAACAGTTGGAAATTATCCAATAAAATAACTACAGATGATTTTACGTATACAAACGATAATTTTATCAAGTTTTACGAATTGGATAACGGGTTTTTGACGGTAGGACTGCAATGCTTTGACGAAGCGGGCAATATTTCCGAAATTAGTTGGAACGAATTTAAGCTTAACAAATATGTAGTAAAAACGGTAATTTCAAGCGTTAAAGAAAAAAAGAGGGGAGACTTCGTTACGTTCGATATTTTCGGAAGAGGTTTTAATATAGAAGAAGAAATTTCGTCGATTGTGGCGGATAAAGATATGAAACCGCCGTTTGACTACGAATTAAATAGAAACTACTTTGATATTATAGACGATCGAACTATCTCCCAAAAAATCGGAGTTGAGATATACGACGGCATATATAATATAGGGCTCGTCCATCCCGTAAGAGGCGTAGTCTTTTTTGATAAAAAATTTAAGTTTGAACAAAAATGGGCTTTCGTTTATGAAAAGAAAGACATATTTAAAGAGATAAAAATTCGTTATATTGCCAACGAATTTAACGCGACTACAATCATCATATCTTCAATATTGATAATCTGGTCGATACTAGTACTATTTGTAGTTATGGGCGCCGTTCAAATAAAAAGGGAAACCGTTCAATTAAACAGACTTATTGCAAAATATGACCAAATAAAAGAGGATTATTACAGCGGTAAGTGGAAAATATCCGAGAAAAAGGAGTTATTAATGAAGAAAAAATTGGGATTGACCGTTAAATACGGGCTATTAATACTTTTTCTGGTATTTTTAGTCGTTACCGGTACTTCTATAACCATCAGCGCTATAACGTTGCGCAGTCAGAGGGAGAATCTCGCTCAAATGATGAAAGATAAAGCCGAATTGGTAATGAAAAATTTTAATACCTCTATAAGCTATATTTATAATACTACTCGGAACGACTACGACGCTTACGATTCGCTTGACACCTTTACAAAATTGACCGACGTAGGATTTGTAACGTTTCGTAAAAACGGAGAAGACCTAACGGTTAGGTACGGAAAAACGGAAAATTTAAAAATATTTCTACCGGATATCGACGTAGATATGGTAGATAACAAAACCTTAGATAAATTAATCAACGACAACTATTTCAAACAGATATTAAATGATAAAATCAAGATATTTAAAGAGGATAAAAACGCCGTTTCGATTATTTATCCTGATTTCGACGTTAGAAAATTAAATAATAGATATATTTTTATCAATCCCATATATACGTTATCAAAAGAGTATATCGGCGAAATTTGCATAGGTTTTTCATTTATTAACATTTTGAATATGATAGAAGTTGAAACGAAAAACCTTATTAAAATAACCGTATTAGTTACAATAGGCGCGTTACTAATGAGTATTATCGGCTCTCTGTTCCTTGCCACAAATACAATTAGACCGATTAAGAAAATATCAGAGCATGTTAATATTATAGCCGAGACTGAGGATTACGAAAAATTGATAGGCACGGAAAATGAAAAAATTGAAATAAATTCCGGAGACGAGATTGGCGTATTAGCCTACTCTATAAACGACATGACGTATAAGCTCATAGAAAAATCCAAGTCCGATAAACAGCTGCTTTTAGGTAAGGAGATTCAAAAAAAATTCATACCTTTGGAGCCTTTTGAGAACGATTTTGTCGATATTTACGGCTTTTACGAAGGGGCTAAAGGGGTATCGGGGGATTATTTTGATTATAAAAAACTTGACGAAGAGCATTACGCGTTTATTATATGCGACGTATCGGGAAAAGCCGTGCCGGCGGCTCTTATAATGGTCCAAATTTCGACTATATTTCGATCGTTTTTTTCCAATTTTAACGTTGGAAAGGACAAGTTAGATACCGTTAAAATTGTTAATCAAATTAATGACACCGTAGAGGAGCGAGGGTTTCAAGGAAGATTCGCCGCAATCTTAGTATCAATTTATAATATCAAGACCGGTAAAATGATCTTGACCAACGCCGGATACACAAAACTTTTAGTTTACAGGGATCATAAAAAAGAGACCGAATGGATTAGTCTGGCAGATTCCGGAGCCGCCGGAATATTCCCCTCCTTTATGTTGCCGTCTCCTTTCAAATTAGAAACTCTTCAAATTAATAGAGGCGATATAATATTTCTTTTTACAGACGGCATAGAGGAGGCTCGTAACGGTCAAACAATTATAACGAGCGAAGGCGAAGAAAAAGAAGACGAATTCGGCAACGAGCGAATAAAAGAGGTATTAGATAAATCGGACGGAAAAACTTCCAAAGAGATTGTCGAGCTTCTTATAGGCGCTCAAAACGAATATAGAGGCGACTTTGAACAGTACGACGACCTAACTCTATTGGCGATAAGAAGAAAGTAAACGCTAAGTAATCCGTCAGTTTTTTGTGGAGGGGAGAAATTGACACATATGACGTTAAGAATAAAATTCGACGCATATGAAACAAATATTTTTTATTCTCCAAAAAACTGACGGGATACAAACGCTAAAAATCAAACCGTCGTCTCCCGCCCTTTACAATCGGATATATAAGTCGTCGTAAAGTCGCCTTCGCTGAAATGCGGCGGAATACACGATAGCGCAATAAAAAAAAACAGTATCAAGAGAGTCGAAACGTATATAAACAACCTCTTTAAACGATCAAAAAAAATATTCAAATCAAGCCTCCTTTACAACAGTCGGAGTCGATTTTTTATCGTCCGATCAAAGATATAAAATCATTCAAAATACTACGGCTCTCTTTCGAGCCGGGCGACGCTTCGGGATAGTATTGAACGCAGTAAATTTTATCTTTCAACGCCCTTACGCCCTCTACCGTTTGATCGTGAAGATTAATATGAGTTACTTCGACGTCCTTAGGAAGCGATTTACGATCTATAGCGTAACTATGATTCTGAGTAGAAATAAAGACTTTGTTTGTCGCCAAATGTTTAACCGGTTGGTTGTTCCCTCGATGACCGCATTTGAGCTTATACGCCTTGCCCCCAAGGGCTATCGAAATTATTTGATGCCCCAGACCAATTCCGGTTATCGGCGTCTTTCCGATAAATTCCTTTACGATAGTTATAGCGTTTGTAGCCGTCTCGGGATTGCCGGGACCGTTAGATAAAAAAAGCATATCAAATTTATATTCTTTAATTTCCTCAACAGAACTAAACGCCGGAATAACCGTAACTTTACAACCAAGCTCGTTGATCAAATTGGCTACGCTAAACTTTAATCCAAGATCCAATATTCCGACATGATACCCCTTGCCTTCCAATACGTAAGGGGTCTTAGTCGTAACGTCGGCAACCAGATCCATTGTCGAAATATCTTCAGAATTCATAGCCAACTCTTTCATTTTATTGTCCGGCAGTCTGTTAGTAGTAATAAACCCCTTCATCGTTCCGTAATTTCTCAATTTTTTTGTAAGAGCGCGGGTATCTATCCCCTCGATACCGGTAATATTCTGTTTTTCAAGATATTCGGCAATCGTCTCTTTGCATCTAAAATTATTTGGATAGTCGCACTGCTCCCGTACGACAAAACCTCTTACTTGAATTTTATTTGACTCCAAATCCTCCTCGATTACTCCGTAGTTCCCAACGAGAGGATACGTCGCTACGACAATCTGTCCCGCGTAGGACGGGTCGGTAAGGACTCCCATATAGCCGGTCATACCCGTAAAAAAGACTACCTCCCCCTCCGCATAGCCGTCTCCGCCAAACGAAGCGCCGCGAAATATCGATCCGTCTTCTAATACTAAATATGCGTCTCTTTTAGCTTTCAACTTTAGACCCTTTACTAAATACCTCTTCCAGTTTGCCAATAGCAAAATCGATCTCTTCCTTTTTGATAATCAAGGGCGGTAAAAATCTGATAACTCTCGTTCCGGACGGAACGGTCAAAACGCCGTTTTCGATTAATTGCTGAATAATAACCCTGCAATCCATATTTACTTCGATACAATTCATTAGACCTATACCGCGAACGTCCGTTATTTGAGTATATTTGCTTTTTAGTTCGTTTAATTTTTCCCTGAAATATTCGCCCGTTTTTGCTATATTCTCAAGCATATTGTTAGATAAAAGCGCGTCTATAACTTCGCATGCCGCCGCGCTCGCCAAAAGATTGCCGCCAAAAGTCGAGGCGTGCTCTCCGGGAAGCAATACGTCGCAATATTTATCGTTTACCAACATCGCGCCAATCGGAACTCCGCCGGCTAACCCCTTAGCAAGCGTTACGATATCGGGACGCGCTTCCGGAAAATGTTCGTAACCAAACAGCTTGCCCGTTCTTCCGCAACCGGTCTGAATCTCGTCAAATATCATTATCGCGTTATATTTATCGCAAAGAGCCCTCGTCTCCTTAAGAAATCCGTAATCGACGGTAATAATGCCGCCCTCTCCTTGAACTAATTCGATTATAACAGCCGCGACTTCGGAGCTGAATTTACTCTTCATATCGTCGACGTTATTAAATTCGACATAGTCGAAACCCTCCAAAAGCGGCTCAAACCCCTTTTGATATTTTGTTTGACCGGTAGCGGTAAGAGTCGCGATTGTTCTGCCGTGAAAAGAGTTTTTCATCGTAAGAATCTTATATTTCTTGCCGGATCCGGCGGAGTTGCCATATTTGCGAGATAGTTTTATAGCCGCCTCGTTTGCTTCCGCGCCGGAGTTGCAAAAGAAAGCTTTAGCAAATATAGAATTATCAATCAGCTTCTTTGCTAATTCCAAACAAGGCTCGCTATAATAAAGATTGCTCGTATGTAAAAGTTTATCGCATTGCTTTTTGATCGCTCCGATCAGTCCGGAATTCTTATGTCCAAGCGAGGAGACGGCTATTCCGGACGACATATCAAGAATCTTTTTATCAGAATCCGTATAAAGCCACGCCCCCTCTCCGCGAGTAAAGACTAACGGGAATCGAGCGTATGTCTTCATAATATATTTGTCGTAATCTTCAATAATGTTCATAAATTTCCGCCTTTAGGAGTTAGGAAATTACCATAGTTCCTATACCCTTATCTGTAAATATTTCCAACAACAGAGAGTGTTTGTTTCTCCCGTCTACTATATGAGTTCTTTTGACTCCGTTTAATATCGCTTCAATACAGGACTTAACTTTTGGTATCATACCGCCTTTGATTTGATTTTTGGCGATCATCTCTCTGGCTTTATCGATTGTAATAGCGTCGATTTTTGTCGCGGGATTACCGGCGACTTCGTATATGCCGTCGACGTCGGTCAGCATAATCAGCTTGTCCGCTTTCAGAGCCTGGGCTATCTCTCCGGCCGCTTCGTCGGCGTTTATATTATAACTCTCTCCGTCGAAACTGACCCCTATAGGCGATATTACCGGAATATATCCGGATTCGGATAAATATTTTAAAATCGTAGGATCTATTTTCTCAACGTCGGCCACGTAACCGTAATCTACCGTCCTTTCGCAATTACCGTTAACGTCAAATATCTCAGTCGGCAGTTTTTTTCGAACAAGGATAATGTTTGCGTCGTTGCCGGAAAGTCCGACCCCTTTTCCGCCGTATTTATTTATCTGGCTGACGATCTCTTGATTTATTTTGCCAACCAACACCATTTGAACGACCTCCATAGCGGCTTTATCGGTTACTCTCAATCCGTTTATAAACTCCGATTTTAAATTTAACTTATTCAGATATGAAGTTATTTCCGAGCCGCCGCCGTGAATTATTACCGGATTGATACCTATATATTTTAAAAGTATGACGTCCTGTATAATATCCTTTCTCAACATTTCGTCCATAGTCGATCCGCCGTATTTTATTACGAACGTTTTAGACCTAAAGGTTCTGATATAGGGAAGAGATTCCATTAATATATCGGCTTTTTCAGTTAACGTTTGCGCCATTGTCCGTCTCCTAAATTATATTTTAGCGACGTATAATAACAGTTTTATATTTTTTTTCAATTATTTTATCAAAATTTCGAAAATATTTTTTTTAGAAAGAGATCATACGGTAAGCTAATTATTAATAATCATATCTTTTTTTGGTTCTATACGAGTTAAAGTATTATCAGGATTGTTTAGCGTAAATTTAAACGGTAAAGACACTCTGTTTTCGTCGTAAACCCCAAAATGAAGATGGGGAGCGTAGGATATTCCGCTATTGCCGACAAGACCGATTTCCTCCCCTTTTTTAACCGAATCTCCGGCTTTTACCTTTAAAGAGCCTTTTTTTAAATGAACGTATACCGTAAACACGGTTCTACCTTCTATGTTATGTTTTATTGTAACGGAGTTTGTCGAATTGAAGTTTATTTTTCCGACCGCGTTGTCCTCAGTTTTATCCGAGGCGCGCTCCACAACTCCATCGTAAGCCGAATAAATTTTCTCGCCGTAAGATAAATAATCGTCGTTTTCCTTGCCGTTTCCTTTCCATATTCTATTTTTTTTGTCGTCTATTTTCGAGAAATCCAAACAGTAGCCGTCGTATCCGTTATGAGTATCTAAAAGATGTTGAAAAAAACCGGATATTATGATCCATCTCCCTTTTAGCGGGAAGCTTACTTCTACCGGCGGCCGCTCGCCTACTCCGGATAGATAGTTATTCATAGCTTTGTTTCTAAGATTGTTTCTTTTTACCGGTTCCTCGTCGTTATAAAAATATATGTTAGCAAGCAATATCATAAGTTCGTTGTTATTTGGACTTTTTTTCAACAATCCCGATACAAATTTTTTCCATTCGGACAGGAAAGACTTATCCATCCTTTTATAACACGCTCCGAGTTTATGCAGTTTCCATAAGTCTGTTTTTATTTTTTCATCGAGCTCTCTCGGATCTTTTTCCCAAGAAGTTTTAATGAGTTTGCAAGCCTCCTCGTAATTTTCATCTTCAAAATTTAATTCGGCGTCTTTCATATAAAAATAAGGATTTTCCGGCAGATAGTACTCCGCTTTTTTTAGTATGGAATAAGCCATATTAAAATTATTCTCCCTAACCGCCTCATTAATCTGAATGGTATAAACATTGGCCAAATTATATTTTGCCAAATGATTTCCCGGATACATTTTTATAACGTCGAGATATATATTTTCGGCTTTTTTGTATTTTTTGAGATGTTGGTAGGAATATGCAAGGTGCATTAGCGAATACTCGTTCTCGGGATAGTTATTTAGAAATTTCAGGCATAGTTCGATAGATTTATTATAATCGCCCGCTTTATACACCCTCGACACCTCTTCGCTTATTTTCTGTTGAGTCTTGAAAAAAAGCGAATCGCGAGGATTCATATTATAGAGTATTTGAAAAAATAACAGCAAAACAAATATTTTTTTCATACGACGTATATATTTTCGAAAAAAAAAGACTATTTCTTTATATTTTCCAGAGTTTTTTGTATGGTTTCAACATTTCCGGAGTTTAGAGCCGTTTTAGACCTATCGATGCTTTTCATAAATCCCGATAGAGTTCTTCCCGGTCCTATTTCGATAAACGTATCGTACCCCTCCGATATAAGATTTTCTATTGTTTTTCTCCATCTCACGGGCGAATACATTTGACGAACGAGCGCCTCCTTAATTTTTGATTCAACGTGATACTCCGCGGTAACGTTCGAGAGTATTTTTTTCGCTCTCATTGGTAAAAATTCTATTTTATCCAAAACATTTTTTAAATTTAGGCTCGCTTTCTCCAGCAGAGGCGAATGAAAAGGTCCGGAAACGTTTAGAATGACGGTTCTTTTAGCGTCCATACTTTCGGCAAGATCGCAGGCTTTTTCGACGGCGCTTTTTTCGCCGCTTATTACCAATTGTCCCGGACAGTTATAATTAGCCGGAACTACCAGCCCATCGACTTTTGAACATATCTCTTCAACTTGCTCGTCTTCCAGCCCCAATATAGCGGCCATACCGCCGTCGATTCCTTTTACCGCTTCGTCCATTATAAGACCTCTATCGCGGACTAACTTGATCGCGTCTTCAAATTTTATAACGCCCGCCGAGGCTAGAGCCGAATACTCTCCGAGACTGAATCCGGCGAAAGTATCCGAGATCAACCCTTCCGATTCTAATATTTTATAAATCGTATACGATATAAGTAAAATAGCCGGCTGAGCGTTTTCAGTAGCTTTTAATTTATCTTCCGGTCCGTTAAAACAAATATCCTTAATCGGAGTTTTTAAAATATCTTCGGCTTGATCGTAGAATTTTCGAGCTATGGGATAGGTGTCGTACAAATCCTTACCCATCCCCGCGTATTGAGCCCCCTGTCCTGCAAAAATAAGCGCTATTTTCATCTCTACCCCTCCTTAAATTGACCCATTTTCCTGAATTTAGCGTATCTCTGTTCAATAAGGTCGTCTACAGAGTATTGTATAAGTTCTTCAAGCGAAATTCTTATCTTTTCTTTCATATTATTCGCCGTTTTTTCATAATCCTCGTGGGCTCCCCCCTGAGGTTCGTCGATAATACCGTCGATTATCCCCATCGCCAGCAAATTGTTGGCGTCTATTTTCAACGCCTCCGCCGCCTCTCCCGCTCTGGAAGAGTCTTTCCATAAAATAGAAGCGCACCCTTCGGGCGAAATAACCGAATAAATAGTATTCGCGCACATAAACACTTTGTCGGCGACTCCAAGAGCTAACGCCCCTCCGGATCCCCCCTCTCCCGTAACGATAGATATAATAGGAGTTTTTAAGGTAGACATTTCATATAAATTAAGCGCGATGGCTTCCCCTTGCCCCCTCTCCTCGGCTCCAAGTCCCGGATACGCGCCGGGAGTGTCGATAAAATTAATAATCGGGCGTTTAAATTTTTCAGCCTGGCGCATAAGTCTTAAAGATTTTCTATAACCTTCCGGGTGAGGCATGCCAAAATGTCTTTTGATATTGTCTTTAGTATCTCTCCCCTTTTGGTGTCCGATTACCGTTACGGGCATCCCTTCAAAGAAACCGATCCCCGCTACTATAGCCGAATCCTCCATAAACCTTCTATCGCCGTGCAACTGGACGAAGTCTTTAATCAGATATTTGATATAATCCAACGTCGTCGGTCTGTTAGGGTGGCGCGCTAACTGAACGCGTTCAATCGGCGTTATTTTTCTGTATAATTCTGTTTTTAACGACATTGCCGACTGTTCCAACGAATTTATTAACGGATATAAAGAGCTCTTCTCATCCACTTGAACTTTACTTTTCAAACTATCCAATTTTGAGCTAAGCTCTTTTAACTCTATCTCTATCTCTCTTTTTTCCATAAATTCTCCTCTTATGAAAAGATAATAAACTTATTACTCCAGTCCATACTGCTCGATTCGATACTTCTTGTTTTTAACGGCGCCGGAAGTCCTGTGAATTTTAAGGAAATTGCCGAGCGTTTCGCGCATCATCGACCTTGAAACGATCTTATCGAGCATACCGTGTTCCAATAGAAATTCGGCTCTCTGAAAACCGACCGGTAATTTCTGATTTATGGTCTGTTCGATAACTCTCGGTCCGGCAAAACCTATCAGGGCTTGAGGTTCGGCGATAATAATATCCCCCAGATATGCGAAAGAAGCGGTAACCCCCCCGGTCGTGGGGTGAGTAAGAACGGAAATAAACAACAAACCTTTATCCGAATGTTTCTTAGCCGCCGCGGAGGTCTTTGCCATCTGCATCAACGACAGTATCCCCTCTTGCATGCGAGCGCCTCCGGATGCGCAAAAAATAATAATCGGCAGTTCGTTTTCCGCGGCGTATTCAAACGCTCTGGTAATTTTTTCGCCGACGACCGACCCCATACTCGCCATGATGAATCTTGTATCCATAACGGCAAAAACCGTCGGATTATCCTCTATCGTCGCCGTTCCGCAGACTACCGCGTCGTTAATATTCGTCTCTTTTTGAGCGATTCTGAGTTTTTCTTCGTAATTCGGAAATAATAGAGGATCGGAGCTTTTTAGTTTTTTATCAAACTCTTTAAACGAGCCTTTATCGACGGTATATTTTATTCTCGACGCATAATCTATCCTGTGATGAAATTCGCATTCGGGACATACAAAAAGCGATTTGGATAGTATCGCCTGAAAGTGCGTAACTCCGCAATTCGGGCATTTAATAAATAGATTTAACATAAACTAATCTCCTAACTAAGAGTTTTCTTCTTTGCGTCCGGCGAAAAATACTTTTCAACAAACGAGGTGTCAAATTTTCCTTCAACAAAAGCTTTGTTTTCTAAAACTTTCAAGTGAAACGGAATAGTCGTAGCCACCCCCTCTATAATAAATTCATTTAGAGCTCTTTTCATTCGGCTGATAGTTTCGGCTCGGTCTTTTCCGTAAACTATCAATTTTGCTATCATACTGTCGTAAAACGGTAAAATTGTATAACCTTGATACGCCGCCGAGTCTATTCTGACACCGTAGCCTCCGGGGGCGAGATATTTGACAATTTTACCGGGATTCGGAGCAAAATTGTTATCCGGATCTTCGGCATTAATTCTACACTCCATAGCGCATCCGCGATAAGCGAGCTCTTCCTGTTTATACGACAATTTTTCATCGGAAGCGATAAGGATTTGTTCTTTTATAATATCGACTCCTGAAATTAATTCGGTAACGGGATGTTCAACCTGAACTCTGGTATTCATCTCCATGAAATAGAATTTCCCCGTCGAATCCAGCAGAAACTCGATTGTTCCGGCGGAGTGATAATTAACCGCTTTTGCCGCTTTTATCGCCGCTTCCCCCATCTGAACTCTCGTATTTTCGTCGAGAGCCGGAGAAGGAGCCTCCTCAATTAACTTCTGGTGTCTTCTCTGAACGGAACAATCCCTTTCAAATAGATGTACGACGTTTCCAAATTTGTCGCCGAGCACCTGAACTTCAATATGCCTTGGATTTTCAACGTAATGCTCCATATAAACGTCCGGATTTTTGAAAGAAGCTAAAGCTTCGTTAGAAGCCAGATGAAAGTTGGCGATCAGATCTTTCTCTTCCCTTACGACTCTCATCCCTTTTCCGCCGCCGCCGGCTCTCGCCTTAATAATAACGGGATATCCGACTTTTCGAGCGACTTCGAGAGCCTCTTCCTCGCTCTTGATTACGTCTTTACTTCCCGGAATGATAGGCACTCCGGCGGCGGCCATAGTCTTTCGCGCCGTCGCTTTGTCTCCCATTCCTCTGATAGATTCTCCGCAAGGTCCGATAAACTCTATACCCAGCGCGGCGCATGCGTCGCTAAAATCGGCGTTTTCAGCTAAAAATCCGTAACCGGGATGAATAGCGTCCGACTTGGTAGCTTCGGCGGCTCCCAAAATATTTTGATAAACCAAATAACTTTTTGCGCTCGGAGCCGGTCCTATGCATACCGCTTGATCGGCTAATTTAACGTGAAGCGCCTCTTTATCGGCTTCGGAGTAAACCGCGACCGTTCTAATACCAAGTTCTTTGGCGGCTCTAATAATTCTGACAGCTATTTCGCCTCTATTGGCTATTAAAACTTTCTTGATCATTTTAAACCGCCTTAAATTTTTTCTATTCTAAACAGAACCTTTCCAAATTCAATAAGCTCGCCGTTTTTAACGCAAATTTCTCTGACTATTCCGTCTACGTCGCATTCGATTTCATTAAAGTTTTTCATAGCTTCAACCATACAGATGGTCTTGCCTTTTGTAACTTTAGATCCGACTTCGACGTACGGGGGAGCGTCCGACTTTGGAGCCGCATAAAAAGTGCCGACAAGCGGGCTTTTTATTTCATAATAATCCGTTTTAATTTCGTTTTGAACCGGTTTTTGCGAAACGGCGGTCGCTTGCGTAAGATCTACGTTGGCGGTCGCTTGTCTCTGCGCTGAAACGTCGATCGGCGCGACGACTTGAAACGCTTTCTCCTGAACGTTCCCGGTTATATTCTGAATTGTTTGAAATCCGCGTCTGATCTCATAAGTTTTGCCGCCGTCTTTTATTATAACTTCGTTAATATCGTTAATTTTCATAGATTCAAAAATATTTATTAATTCCGACTCTTTCATTATTCCTCCTATAAAGTAATCAGATAAAACTGTATAATATCAAATCTTTCCAATACCTTCAATTAAAAGTTTATAAATTTCGTTAATAATTTCCTTTTTTTTTGATAACGAAGAGGTGTCAAAATTCAAGGTTGGATCGTATCCCGGTATAAAACAGGCTTCGACAAATCTTCCGATAAAACTGTTGATAATAAACCTGAGCAAACCGGAGGGGATATCTTCTTTTAACATAGCCCTCTTTTTACCTATATCTATAAATTGATAAGTAACTATCGATACGTATTTTGCCAAATACCTCCTTAGTTTGATATAGTTTGGGGCGTCGATCTCGTAATTTATTCGTAAATAAATTTTATAATGATTGGGATAATTTTCATATATGTCAATTAGTTGAAGACACGACTCCATAAATATCTCTTTTAGCGATAAATTGTCCGTATCTAACTGGTAATCCGCCTTATAGATCTTTATAACTTCGGATAGAGCTTTACGCACAATAAAAAAAAACAAATCCTCTTTAGTAGAAAAATATTGAAAAATAGACCCTTTTGAAATGTTCGCCGCTTTACAGATGCTGTTGGTAGACGCCATACTATACCCTTTGTTGGCAAATTCGTTAAGAGCGGCTTTAAAAATTTTAATCTGTTTCTGTTTGGGCAACCCCGCGTAAGTTTTAGTCGGCAAAACAATACTCATTTTTTAAATTGAATAAACTTCTTTGTCTGTAAGCGTCTCAATATTATTCTTTTTCAAAACGCTTTCAACGTCGGGATATTTCTCGACTTCGACAATCATCAAGGCGCTATTGTTGTACGCCACGGAGACCCCGTAGCAATCTTCAATATTAATCTTATTAGAGGAAAGTATTGTTAGAAGATTGCAGAGACTTCCCGGTTTGTCGTCTATTCTGACCGCTATAATATTTCTTTTTGATACCGTAAAACTGCTCTCTTTAAGTTTATCATACGCCTTATCCGGATCGTCGACAATAATTTTAACAATTCCGAACTCTCCCGCGCTGGCAAGGCATATGCCCCGCACGTTCAATTTTTCATCGGCCAATATTTTAGTTATTCTTTCAAGTTTCCCCGGACTATTCTCGACAAATATAGACAACTGATACGCCATTTTTTTGCTCCTTAAAAAATTTATTTATTCCTAAGATCGTAAACTCTGACAGCTTTTCCTTCGGATTGGGGGAGACTGCCGGACTCTACAAATTTAACTACGGGATTAATGCCAAGTTCCGACTTAAGCTCCTCGGTTATCTTCTTTTGAAGCTTTTCGATCTCGTTTAAAGTTCCATGAAAAGTATTCTCATTGATCTCGATTTTAACAAAAACTTTATCCATAAAGTTTTCTTTCTTTAACTCAATAATATAGTTATCGCCGACTTCCGGAACTTTCATAATTGTTTTTTCTATTTGTACCGGAAAAATATTTACGCCGTTGATTATTAACATATCGTCCGATCTGCCTTTAATCCTATCTATTCTTCTGTGAGTTCTGCCGCATTTGCATTTTTCCGGAATAATTTTTGTAAGGTCTTTAGTTCTGTATCTGATTAACGGCATAGCGTCTCTTTTTAGAGTAGTTATAACCAGCTCGCCCTCCTCGCCGTCCGGTAAAACTTTTCCGGTATCCGGATCGATTATTTCTATATAAAAGTTGTCCTCCCAGACGTGAAGCCCGTCTTGATATTGGCATTCAAACGCGACTCCCGGACCGTTCATTTCAGAAAGCCCGTATGAGTTGTAAGCTTTTAAGCCGTAAAGGAGCTCGATTTTTTTTCTTATCTCCTCGCTGTGCGGTTCTGACCCAATAAAAGCGGTTTTTAATTTGAGATCTTTTTTGGGATCGACTCCAAGCTCTTCAAAAAAAGTATATAGACGAAGAGCGTAGCTCGGAAGTATATGTATCGTAGTAACTTGAAATTCTTTTAAAAACCATATCTGTCTTTTACTGTTGCCCGGTCCGATAGGGATAGTAAGAACGCCGAGTTTTTCGGCTCCATAATGAAAACCGATGCCCCCGGTAAAAAGCCCGTACCCCATTATATTTTGAAATACGTCGGATTTTCTAACCCCTACCATATACATACATCGCGCGACGAGATTAGTCCATTCGTCGAGATCCTGCTTGGAGTGATATACGACGGTGGGATTGCCGGTAGTCCCGGAAGACGAGTGAAGTCGAACTACGTCGTCGAGAGGAACTGTCAAAAATCCGTATGGAAAATTATCTCTCATGTCCTGTTTTGTCGTAAAAGGCAAATTTGATATATCCGAAATAGAATTAATCGACGACGAATCGATGTCTTTCAATTTTTTCCCATAATATTCGGACTTTTTACTTTGAAATATCGTCTCTTTTAGTTTGATAAGTTGATACTCTTTGAGCTTCTCAAAACTCAAGGTTTCTATATCCTTTTCCCAATACATTTTGCTGAATCCTTGAAAATATAATAAGTTTGTAACGAAGACTTATTTTACAATAAAAAACTAAAATAATAAAGCGTTTTATTAAAGAAAATGCGCCCGCCGGTTCCTTGGGGAAGGAGAATTGACGCATATGCGCCACTATAAAAATCAACCCATATGTGTCAAAATAAAATTCGACGCGTCAAACTTTTTTAATCGCCGATATGCTCTGAGGAATAGACCGCTATGTTATCGGGTCCTTTTAATTTAGCTTTGTATAGCGCTTTACTGCAAAATTGTATCAAATCCTTTATATTATCGGCGTGAGTCGGGTAGGTCGCTATTCCGGCGCAAAACGTTATTTTCGAATATTGATTGTTTAATTTTGAAAACGACACCCCTTTCATTTCATCGCGCAATCTTTCGATAAAATTTATCGCTCCGGTCTCGGAGACTTCCGGCGATATTATCATAAACTCGGCTCCGCCGTATCTGCATACTATATCTTCGCCTCTACTCGAAGTCAGCAGGAATTCTGCAAACTTTTTTAAAGCGACGTCGCCGAACAGATGTCCCATATTATCGTTAATACTTTTGAAGTTGTCGATATCAAGCAGTATAAGCGAGAATATTTTTTTGTATCTTTGAGCTCGTTTTAGCTCTTTTTTTAAAGACAATTCCATATATCTTCTGTTGAACGCTCCGGTTAATCCGTCTATCATCGCCATTTTTTCGGTTTGTTTAAAAACATGAATTTCTATCAACATCGGATTGCTGAGTATCCTGTTCTGATTAATAAAATAATCTACAATCGCCACTCGCAAACCGACGTTTCTATTCAGTTGTTGAGATAAATAATAGTTGTGTTCGATAATATTTTGCCAGTGAATTCGGGCTTCGGTCTCCTCAAACTGTATATGTATAAATATTTCCAGTAGTTTAGAATAAATTTTTTTTCTCTTTATTTTGAGCAGTTGTTTTATTTGAGTCGTAAAATATTCTTTATTCATCTCGTCTTCGGTAATAAGATCGATGATTTTTTTCATAAAAGGATCGTATTCGTTATCCATTTTATATCCTTGAAAGCGGTTATTCTTTATTAATATACACGGTATTTGTTGGAAAAGCAAACTTAATTTCTTTACTTTTAAATATTTCCAATATATCAAAATTTATAGCTTGTTGAATTTCGGCGAAAACTTTATAGTCGCCCGTAAGAACAAAATATACCGCTTCAAATTTAAGGCTATAATCCCCGAACGAGCTAAAAACCGCCCTGTCAAATCTTACGCCGCCGTTTTTTTCTATCAGGTTTTTAATTATTCCCGGCATTGATTTAAGCGTTTCAACCGGGGTATCGTAAGTAACTCCGATTGAGAAAACCGCTCTCCTTTCCCTCATTGATTTATAATTTCTAATTCTCGAAGAAGCGATGTCGGAATTCGAAAAGACGAGTTGCTCGCCCCCAAGGCTTCTGACGCGCGTAGTTTTTAAGCCTATACGCTCAATATTGCCGTTATATTCGCCCAATACTATATAATCGCCTATTTCAAAGGGTTTATCTATCAAAATAAAGAGATAACTAAATATATCGCCGAGTATCTTTTGAGATCCCATCGCTACGGCTATACCGCCTATGCCCAATCCGGCTACGACCGCCGAGATATTAAATCCCAGATTGTCCATTAAGAAAACGACGCCTATTCCCCACAATATTATTTCGATTGCGGGAAATATTCCCTTTAAAATATTTATCCGTTCGGATCTTTCAGGGTTTTTATTCGAACCGTTTTCTATATAGTATTTTAATAATTTTGATATAATGTTAACGACGTTGACTAAAAATATAATCAAGCCCAAAATTGAAACTACTTTGCTTAATAAAGCGTTAATTTTAAGATATTTTAAAGCAAGATAAAACGAACCGTAGGACGTTAGAGGAAACATATTTTTTTTTACGATATTGACTATCAAATCGTCCAGATTTGTATTAGTTTTTTTAGAAAAAGTTTGGAATTTGGCAATAACAATCTTTTCTATCACAAACAGTATTAACATAATTGATAAAAGAATTATGATAAAAATTATATAAGACTCGATACTATTTCCAAAAAATTCTTTTTGTAAAAAATCTTTAATTGAACCGGAATAAATCATTAAATCTCCTTAAATTAATTTCAAAATGTTTCTATTAAGCTCTTCTTTTTTATTTTCAAGAATTTCTATAATATCTTCCAGATTCTCTTTTTTATTCGATGCAAACGATAGAAATAAAAGAGCGCGAATTTTCCCAAAGATTTTAATAGGATAAATCAACAGAGACCCCATATTTTCATATTCGTTAGTTAACTGATTGTCTTCAAAGAAAAACTCCAGTTTTTTCATATCTGAAATAAATACTAGCCGTTCTTTAGTAAAAATATGCTGAACCAGAATATTGTTTTCGTCAAGATTGTATTTTTCGACCATTTTTTGATCAAATCCGACCTGATACGTTTGTATAAAACTCTTATTGTTTAAACTAATCAATAACGACAATTTTTTCGCTTCGGTTTGATCGGCGACTTCGTCAAGTAAAGTTTGAAAAGGAGTTTTTGTTTCCGTCTGATCGGCAACATCCAATTGAAGTTCGTCGTTTATGGCGGCGTTTTCGTAGAATTCGTCGGGAATTTTTGGCACTTCGCCCATTTCATCGTCGCTATCGACGCTTTCAATCTCTTCAATTTTATCGGAATCTTCGTTAGTTCGAATTTCGTCGTCGTCAATTTTAAAAAGATCGTCAATCGTCTCTATTTCTCTTACGTTTTTAGCCTCAATTTCCTCGACCTCTTTCGCGCCGTCTAGTTCCTCGACTTCCTCGATCTCCTCGATTTCTTCAACCTCTTTTATTTCGTCGACGCCGCTCAACTCTTCAACGTCTTCGACGCCATCTGCCTCTTCGACTTCCTCAATCTCTTCAACTTCTCCGATCTCTTCTATTTCTTCAATCTCTTTTATTTCTTCAATTTTGTCGACGCCGCTCAACTCCTCGACCTCTTCCGCGCCGTCTGTTTCTTCAACTTCCTTAATCTCTTCAACTTCTCCGATCTCTTCTATTTCTTCAATTTCGTCGGCGTCGCTCAATTTCTCGGCGTCTCCGACGCCGTCCGGTTCTTCAATATCCGGCGCATCGTCGTCGACGTCTGTTTGAGCGCTTTCAGGATAATCGTTTAGACTTTCGTTATACTCTTCATTATAACTATTTTCGCCTTCGGTTAGACCGTTTTCTATTAAAAATCTGTTTTTAGTTATGATATCGTCGTCCCGGGAAACATACTCATTATTTGGAAGCGTCGCGTCGTCCGGTTCATCGACCTCTTCGTTCTCTTCAACTTCTTCGATCTCTTCTACTTCCTCGATTTCTTCGGCGTCGCTCAACTCTTCGACGTCGTCCGCGTCGTCCGGTTCATCGACCTCTTTGATCTCTTCAACCTCTCCGATCTCCTCGATTTCCTCGATTTCTTCGGCGTCGCTCAACTCTTCGACGTCGTCCGCGTTCTCTAGTTCCTCGACTTCCTCAATCTCTTCAACTTCTCCAATCTCTTCAACTTCTTCGATCTCCTCGATTTCCTCGATTTCTTCGGCGTCGCTCAACTCTTCGACGCCGTCCGCGTCCTCTAGTTCCTCGACTTCCTCAATCTCTTCAACCTCTTCGATCTCCTCTATTTCCTCGATTTCTTCGGCGTCGCTCAACTCTTCAACGTCGTCCGCGTCCTCTAGTTCCTCGACTTCCTCAATCTCTTCAACTTCTTCGCTCTCCTCTATTTCCTCGATTTCGTCTGCGTCGCTCAACTCTTCAATCTCTTCAACGTCTTCGACCTCTTCTACTTCGATTGGTTGAGATTTATCAAAGCCGGCAATTTTATTGCGAATTTTACCTGGATCTTGCGGAATCTGGATTAAATTGTTGTAATTTAGAGGAATTCCTTTTTCCGTAAGAGTCTGGATAAATTTTTCAAAAATCTTTTCAATTTTTTGGATCGTCTCCGCTTGTTGGATACTTTCCATGTTTTTCTCGATAGTTTGATCGATTTTATTAAGAATTACGTCTAATTGCTCTTCAATATCTTTTTTATTGGTTTTATTTAGTTTTTTGAAGTCTTTATAAATTGTTTGCAATAAGATATCTCGTTTATGATTTAGATTAGATTTGATTTTTTCAATATCGGACTTGGATTTTGCGTTTATCATCTCTTCAAGTAACACCGCTGAAAATAGCGATATTTTTTCTTTAGCTTTTTCAAATTCTGTTTTTCGCAACGAAAGAAGTATTAATATCAATAGGTATAAAGTAATAAAAAAAATAAGAAACAATACGACGGACTTTTGTTTATCGACGTTTAGGGTCGAGCTCTCAATTAGCGAGAATATCGTTAAATCGAACTTTTTTACTTCGTAAGAATAAGGTTTGTACGATATTTCCGTTTTGGCTCCAAAATCGTCCGTAAACTCTACAATAAAAGATTTATCGCCGCCGGATAAAACGCTTAGTTTATCGCTAAGGTAATCCGACGAAATTTCGTTAGGCTTATCGATAATAATTTTTTCGTTATTAATAAAAGAGACCGATCTAAACGCCGCTTCCGAACTTAACAGATAATTAAACAGAGACGATTCGTTATAATAAAACAAAATCGAAAAATTAACGTCCTGAAATTTAAAATTCTTATAGATTATTAAATAATTATTTTTTTTATCGTTTATAAAATTCAACGGATTATTTTGAGTAAATAAAATTGGATTTTTTTCTATATCGTCGGCGGAGACAAACGACGTTAACGTTTTGTTTAATATTTGCTCGGAAGCGTTTGAAGAAAAGACCAAACTCCTTTCGCTGTTTATTATTTTAATAAAATTAAAAAACGGCTCTTTTATCCTGTATTTTTCGATATTTTTCATCTCGGAGCTAATATTTAACTGTTTAGACCTGCTTTTATCGACAAATTTTGAGAAATCTAATAAGTCGATAAGATTGTTTATCTCAAATTCTTTATTAACGTAGTATTTTTCTATCAACCTTCCGATTTTATTTATATTATTGGAATATTTTGCTTCTAGCTTTGAGTTTATGAAATTTATTATCCCTATATCAACGTTCGAGTAGAAAATCAAAAAAGATAATAGCGAAATTATAATAATTAATACGACAAAACTGATTACTATTTTCAGAATATTTGACATTAATATTACCCTACAAGAATTATCGGAAAAAAAATAAATTCATAAACTTCTATTTTCAGTTGTTATTAATTTTAGTATTAATCGTTAAAATTTGCTCAAATTTTACTAAAATTTTAGAAAAATCTTTTGAGGTTTTTTAAAAATCTATAGATATAATATTTTTTGACGTTATGGATTATATGATACGGCTCCTGAAATCTAACTACTTCCCCTCCAAATTTAAGTTTGAAATCGGTAACGGAAATAAGTTGATCTTTTTTGTCGTCCGGATCGGCGATTCCCAAAAAGTCGTAAAATAGACAGTTTTTTTCTTTGGCTATTTTTATCGCCTCCCATTGAAGGAGATACGGCGCCATAAGATTTCTTTTAATATTAGCCGAAGCTCCGTAATAATAGAGCCCTTGATTTTTGGTATAGGTAAATATTCCTCCGCATAAGACGTCGGACTCATGTTTTGCAAATAAAAGAACGGAGTTTGAAAGATTTTTCAGCATAGATAGGTAATACTCTTTGGGATTTAACCTGAATTTGTCTCTGGAAGCGGTGTCGAGCGCCATCTGATAAAACAGATCTATATCGTTTTCAGTTCCTTTGTATATTTCTATCCCTTTTTTTTGCGCCAACCTGATATTGTATCTCCCCTTTGGCTTCATTTGACTAAGGAGCTCCTCTTCCGATAACTTTAAATTTAAAACGTTAGTCCATGTAGGAATGGGGAGTTTTTGTTTAAATATATGCCGTTTAAATCTGCTTAATAAATCCCTGTTCGATTTATTAAACGGCGTAATCGAATCTAATTGAGTATAGAGAATTTTTTCTTCTTTCGCTATTGTTGCAACATTAGTTAAAATAAGTTCGTAAATCTCTCTATTAAATTCTTTAAATAAAAGTCCGGCGGGAATATAGGCGTAGTTTATCTTAAAAGAGCTCCGCTGGATCAGATACATGCCCGTCGCGAGAATATCGTTTTTTTCATCTTCGACGGCGAAAATAAAACCGTCGCGAGCCCTGCCGGACGCTTTCTGGAAAGAAAGCCAATTGGGATAAAACCAAACGCCGCTATGAGAAATTCCATCTACAAAATTTACGTATTTATTGAGTTCTTCGTTATTGTCGGTATCTAAAATGCGCCATCTTAACATAACAAAAACAAACCTCCCCCTGGATTTATCATAGGGAGAGGCGGTTATTAGCGGAGATCGGGTTCGAACCAATGACCCTTCGGATATGAGCCGAATGCTCTAACCAGCTGAGCTACTCCGCCATGACGGACAAAAAAGTATCATTAATTAAAATTTTTGTCAACTAAAATCGTTTCTGGATAGAGGCTTTCTGTCATTCAAAAAATGAAAGTTTACACTTATTTCAAAAAATGAGACTTGACGTTTTTTTTAAACATAATATTATTCAAAAAAACAAAAAATCTTTTGGGGATAATAATATGATATTATATACAAACAGTTATCATATGAATCTAACGGGCTTTATCATACGCCCTCTATGGAAATATTAAAAGCTATAGCTTTAGAAAAAATCATTGATTTCCCTGATATTCATATTCAAACAATTAGGAATTATTTAAAACTCAATAAACAATATCCCAAAAATATTAAATCAAGAAAATACAGAAGAAGATTTGAAGCAAAATATGTTGGGGAGTTAATACAAGGAGATGTTTCTACTCATCAATGGATACCGGGTTTAAGCGAAAAGTTTCATTTAATTCTTTTTATAGACGATAAATCGCGATACATTCTATATGCAAAGTTTGTAACTAGCGATAATCTTGAAAATCACATAACGGCTTTAAAAGAGATGTTTTTAACTTTTGGATTACCCATGTCTATTTATTACGATAACGATTCAAAATACAGTTATATACGACATGGCGGCGTTCATTTTGATCAACGAACTGAAAATCCGGAACTAGTAATACCTAAGGCTTTAGAAGAAGTCGGAGTGAATTTAATAAATTCAAAACCCTTTCAACCGCAAGGTAAAGGTAAAGTGGAAAGAAAGTTTTTAACATTTCAAGGTCAAATACCGCATTATATGATTTTCGAAAATGCAAAAAATATAGACGATGCAAATGCCGTTCTAGAAAAATATGTCGAGAAGCATAATAATACATATTCCAGAGCTATAAATTCGACGCCTGAAAAAGTTTTTAAAGAAAATAATGATGTTTTTGAAGATCTTAACAAAAAAGATATCGAAAGCATCGAAAATGCATTTACAAAAAGAGCCATTCGTAAAGTAAATAAAGTAAATGAAATTAGTTATAAGAATAAATGTTTTCTAATTCCAAAATATAAAAATTGTTCTCTTTCAAATTACGAAGTTGAAGTTAGAGAAAATCCAAATAAATGGACCAAGATTTTCTATAAAGATAATATATTGACTAAATATGATATTGGAGATATAGTATGATAAAAGAATTGTTTCAAAGTGTAAAGTCTCATTTTTTGAAATATGCGTCAAGTCTCAAAGTTGAACGACATATTTTATCTGAATAATATCTTAAACGGATTGTTTTACCGGAAGTATCAAAGCTTTAAAGGCGTATAGAGCCGTAGTCGGTTATTGCTTGAGTTTTTCTTTTAATATTTAACGTAGTTTTAATCCGTTATAACGTATCCGACCGGTTCGTCGTTCTCGTCGGGTATAAAATTATCAGATATAAACTCTTTAAATATAATCCCGATTGAACGTCCCGGATAGCCGCTTAAAAATTTGTCGTAAAAGCCGCCGCCGTAACCTATTCTAAAGCCGTCGGAGTTATATACTAGCGCCGGGACTATCGTTAAATCAATATTTGCTTTTGAGATAATTTTATCGTCGGTCGGCTCGCTAATTCCGTATTTATTTACAAAAAATTCAGTTTTTTTATCTATCTCGCAAGCCGTCATTATTCCGTCTCTAATTTTAGGTACGGCGACTGTTTTTTTGTTTTCGAGACAATACGAAATAATATCGTCGGTAACGACTTCGCTTCCAAACGATAAAAAACAGAAAACCGTTTGAGCCGCTTTAAAGTCGCCGTTTTGAATAATATTTTCAAATATTAGTTTTGATTTCCGGATTATCTCTTTTTTATCCATACTATTTCTGATTTTTAAGAATTCCTTTCTGAGTCGAATTTTATTCGATTTATCTCCGCTTGATTTATAATCCATACTATTTCTCAAAATAAAATTTTCATTAACTCCGGCAAAATATATTATCTTCAAAGTTGAAAAATAACAACAAAAATAAGAAAATTTTCATAATTTGTTAATTATCTTTGACTTTTTGAGTTTATATTAATATAATATTCTTTATACTTTGTTTGCAAAATTTAGGGAGATACAGAATGGGAAAATTTATTAAATTTATTTTAACGGCGTTTGTAGTAATATCTCTGTTATTTACTCTTGGATGTAAAAAAGCATCTTCCGAGAGGGTAATATCTGTCGCGACCGACGCGACGTGGCCTCCTATGGAGATGATCGACTCAAACGGGAATATTGTCGGATTTGACATAGATTTGATAAACGCGGCGGCGGAAGCGGGGGGATTTAAAGTGGAAATCAGAAGCGTCGCATGGGAAAACATATTTGTCGGACTCGAATCGGGAGAATACGACGCCATTATATCTTCCGTTACCATAACCGAAGAGCGAAAAAAGCAATACGATTTCTCAATTCCGTATATAAACGCCGGGCAAGTATTGATAGTAAGAGATGAAGAAGACGATTGCAACTCTTTACAGGACTTAGTCGGAAGATCGGTTGGAACTCAGATAGGGACGACCGGCGTTTACGAGATAGAGAAAATTGACGGGGTTAAATTGAAAAGTTACGGCGAGCTGGGCTTTGCCATAGAGAATCTTGCTAACGGCGCGATAGACTGCGTGGTTTCGGATACGCCGATTGCGGCTAGTTATGTTTTTCATAACGATAAATATAAGGGCAAATTAAAGATAGTCGGAGCGCCTTTTACGGAAGAGTATTACGGCATAGTAGTAAAAAAAGGGAATATAAAAGTTTTAAATACGATAAACGCAGGGTTAAAAAAAATTCTTGGAACGGAGATAGTTAGCCAACTTGAAAATAAATGGCTGAGGTAAAATTTGCGCGTTATTAATATGCGCAAATTTTTTAGATTTTTTGAAAATATTGGTTATAATACTAAGATATGAGATTAGTTATAATTTTATTTTTAGCGCTGATAAATTCATCCTGCTTTCTCTTGACAAATTTAGACTTTCATTACGAAATATTCGAAACGACGCTGGAAGTAACGTTGACGAACAATACGGATTATAACGCCGAAATTCAGGCGAGTTATTACGGTTTTAATAAAAACGAAGATTTGACGCAGGAAGCTAAAGATATCGAGTGTTATACGATAAAGAAAAATCCTTTTACAGTTCCCGCTAATAGTACTTATACATATACTCAAAATCTCAAGTGGATCGACGAAGTATACGAAAATAGTATTAATACGTACGGCTCGACCGTAATGGATTTCTACGTCAGAAAGTCTGGTCCGGGTATTTGGGAATATAAGTTTATGCGGTCGGTAACAATTTACGAAACTACGACGACTTTGAACGAAGAGATAAAATTTTGATATTGGACGGATTATGGTTAAAAATTTTATTTTAGACACGAACGTAATTCTGCACGACGCAAGTTGTATATATAGTTTTCAGAATAATAATATTGTTATCCCGATGGTAGTTCTCGAAGAAATTGATAAATTTAAAAAGGGAGACGATCTTAAAAATTTTCATGCGAGAGAGTTTATAAGGGAGTTGGACGCTCTTTTTACGGACGCCGACTTTGAAGCCGGAGCCCCTTTAGGAAACGGGCGGGGATATCTTAAGATAATTCCTTCGGATTATGCTAACCACGATTTTAAGAAATATTTTTACGAAGACTCGCCCGACCACAGAATATTGGGCGCGGCTTATACGATGATAAATCGCGATAAGATTGAGAACGTCGTTATAGTTACGAAAGATATTAATCTTAGGATGAAAGCCAAATCGATCGGCATACCTTCCGAAGATTATATAACGGGAACGGTGCGAAATATCGACGAACTTTATATCGGCAAAGCTCTTTACGACGACGTCGATTCGTCTATAATAGATAAACTTTACGCGTCCCCCTTTGAGTTAGATATAGAAGATTTTTTTATTCCAAAAGAGAGTATTTATCCGAATCAATATTTTATTTTACGGGCGAATAAAAATTCCGCTCTAGCCAGATATGATTTTGCAACGCAAAAAATTGTAAAAGTTGATAAGCGTTTTGCTTATGGGATCAAACCGAGAAACGCCGAACAGATATTCGCTATGGACGCGCTTTTGAATAACGATATTCCAATAGTAACTCTTGCGGGTAAAGCCGGGACGGGAAAGACGTTATTGGCGTTAGCCTGCGCTATAGAAAGAAGATCCGACTATAAGCAGATATATCTTTCTCGTCCGGTTATACCGCTTGGCAATAAAGATATCGGATATTTACCGGGAGATATTCAATCAAAACTTAATCCGTATATGCAACCGCTTTGGGACAACCTAAAGGTCATAAAAAATCAATTTCAAGAGACGGATACCAATTACGCCAAGATTACCGAACTTACCGAGAACAAAAAGTTGGCTATAGAGCCGTTGGCGTATATTAGAGGTAGGTCGCTTGAAAGAATATTTTTTATAGTGGACGAAGCGCAAAATCTTACTCCGCACGAGATAAAAACGATAATCACCAGGGTCGGAGCCAATACTAAGATAGTTTTTACCGGCGACCCTTATCAGATCGACACCCCTTATCTTGATTCGAAATCGAACGGACTTAGTTATCTGATAGATAAGTTTAAAGGGCAGAAGTTATACGCGCACGTTACTCTCGATAAAGGGGAACGATCGGAGCTCGCCGAACTAGCGTCGAATTTGTTGTAGGCGGGATATATTGAAAAAAATAATTATTTTTTTTGCTCTTCCGAACGAAGCAAATAGTTTTTTATATCGTTCAAAGATAAAATTTTCTAAGATTTCAAGCGTCGTTTATAATAGCGAGTATAAAGACGTATCGATAAAAGTTTTTATTACCGGAGTCGGAAAAAGAGCCGTTGAGAATTTTTTCTCAAACTCAAGTTTTGATACGGAAAATTCTATCTTCATTAAAGCCGGAACTTGCGCCGTTTTAGACGACGATCTTGATATTCTTAGGCGTTACGTCCCGCTTTTTATCTCCGACGGCGACGAAGTAATAACTATCGATAAAAAAGCTGAGAATTATATTAAAGATCAAAAAAAAATAACTTTAGCGGAGAAAAAGGTTATTTCTTTGGAAAAAGCTCTGAATAATAAAGATTTAAGGCAGAATTATGCAAAAACAGACGGAGCTTTTGCCGATATGGAATGTTATTACGTTGCGCGAAATCTAAACGGCGCAGTTTTTATTCCTCTCTTAGTCGGGACGGACTATGGATACGGGGAGGTCTATAGCGATTTTTTAAGTAATCTCGACGCCGCCTCGAAATTATTGTCAGAATCTCTAATAGATATTATTGAAAATATTTGCGCGTATAAATTTTGAAATTTCTTAAAAATTTTGGCGTTAATTTATTGCGTTCGGCTTTTATCTTTATATTAACATAAATATTAACATAAAAATAATTAATTAATTTTTGTAAAATCTGTATAACGAAATCAACTTTTAGTTGTTATTTATATATAAAAAAAAACAGGAGATTATTATGAAAAAAGTATTACTATTTATCGCGCTTACGTTAGCTTTGATATCTTGTCGGACAAACGTTTTTGACGAAAATGAGACGGCCGAAGAAGAAACTCTCAATGCCGAAGTGTCAAAAATGTTCGAACTTTACTCAAGAGCTTTTCAAGAGGGAGATGAAAAAGTTGAAGAGGAGTTTGAAAATCTGCTCCAAGAGTATGACGGAAAATATAATTCCGATCTTTATGAAAATTTTATTATGGAGAAAAACGCCGCGATCGATAGATTGTCCGGCGAAGGGAGTTACTCTCCGATTAGCTCTCTTCCATTCAATAAAGACGGAGCGGTGTATCTTAGCGGGGGTTACGACGGGATTTTGTCCGCTATTATTACATACGTCTCTCCCAAATCGACGAGAGGCAAATACTATCACGCGGCGACGCTCGATCTGGATAAATTTGACCCGACTAATCTAGACTCTCCGTGTCTGCATAGCGCCGTAGTAAAAGGCGCCGGCTTTGAAACTCCAAATCAATGGATGCGTAAGCCTAACGTCGCCGTTTTATATTCGCGCAGTTATATAGATAAAAATAAACTTGATTTATCTCAAAAAAAAATGGATTATTACTGCGACGCGAGAAATACCAATATGAGATACGGATTTTTTAATAATTTTGCGAATATTTTTTCGGCGACGACTAAGGAAGATAACTACTGGTGGTATTGTACTAAAGTCGTTTGGAGGATTTATAATGAGTTGGGTATAAACTTAGATACGAATTCGTCGGTTATAGATTGGTCTTCGTCGGGGCTTTACAACTTCGTCAAATCGTATTATAAGACTATTTATTTTTACGATCAAGATATAGCGGCGGCTAAATTGGAGAGCTATATATCTAATATTAAAAAAACTTTAATAGTAGCGGACGAGTTGTATTACTCCCCATTTTTGTATAAAGGGTTTGAGATCATACGAAACTGAAATATATAATTGTTAAAATTAAAAAAAACGCTGGGCGTATTATATCGTTCGATATAAATCTCGGCGTTATATAATTTGTTTGAAAGAATAGTTTAGGGGAGGTAAAAATGAAAAAATATTTGTTATTGCTTATTGCGTTTTTATCTGCGAATTACGTTTTTGGCGAGAGAATAATTTTTCCGTACGAAAATAGTATTTATATTTCGGACTCGGAAGACGTCAATTTTAAAAGATTATATAAAGGAAACAATCTTATTTTAAAAGATTTTTACTTCGTCGAAGGGGAGTATTATTTTATCGAAAGTTTTAAGGGGGGGATAAGTCTGTCAAAATTTGAAAATAACAAATTGATCCCTATTATTTCCGATAACGACGGTTTGACGTATATATTGACCGAAAAACATCTATTTTTCATACCTAACAGACTAAATAGCGCATATCAATCCGAAATTAAAATTTATTCGCATAATCGTTGTAAAAATTTTTCAGTCGGTCGGGTCGTTAACGTAAACGTTATCTATACCGATTATTTTATAAACGACGAAGATTTATATTTATTTGGAAGTAGTTATAAAAACAACAATATTATTTATAAAATCGGCTTAAATAATTTTCAAATAACCGAAGTAATTAGCGAGAAACATGAACGCGATTTTTTTAAATATATAAAAATCGACGATTCGTTAATAGTTTATAATTCGTCGACGCCTAAAGGGTCAAAATTCAAAAAAACTCGTATTATAAAAAATAACAAAGTTGAGAAAATAGATTTATTGGCGGAACAAATATTTAATAACGATTACTACTATTTTGGAAAAGGATTTTACAAAGATAATTTGTATATACCGATTATCGACGACGAGTATAATACGTTTTTTATTAAGTATGATAAGAATTTAAAATATTTAGAGACAATACAGACTTATACCGGGGTTTATAAGATAATTAAGATCGTCGAGGACGCCGTTTATTTTATAGGTTACAATTTTTATAAATCCCAAAATCAGTTTTATCTATGTAGATTTGATTTAAAAAACGAAAAAATGATTAACGCTCCTTTATATTAATCTAAAGATTGATATATCGTATCGTAATAGACGCTTTTTTGGATTATCAAATTATTATCGTTGCGAATTAAAATTTTTGGAGATTTTATATCGTCTGTTTCAACTTTCAAATACAACTCGAAATTTTTATTTCTCATAATATTAAACGATATTTCGATATCGGGACGAGGATTTCTGGGGATCATAAACTTAAATACGTCGAATAAATTCTTATCGTAAGTAAAGAATAGATTTTCGATTTTTTTAACGTTAAAATTTGATTCGTACGGATATCCGTTTTTTTGTAATAAAACGTAGAGATCCAAATACTTAATTTTTGATTCGGCGCTAAATTTGACGGTAATTTTTTTGTTTGATCCTATGTTTCTTGTTTTGTAGTAAACTTCGTAGGGTTTCTCGTAAGAGATAATCTCATAGTGAAATTCTTTGTCTTTTATATTTGTCTTGAGAATATCCGAGCTGCCGTCTATGGATAATTCGCCGATATTTAGATTAGAATTAATATCGATGGAGGTGGAATTTTTTATAAGATTTGAAGTTTTGGTTATTTTTATTTCCCGCTCTTCCAAACTGAGATTTAAGGAGATCAAAATAAAAAAGATCAACATTGCCGTTAAGAAAACGGATAAAATTACCGCGTATCTCGCTTTGTTGACGAATATTTTAAAAACGCTTTTTAATATAATAATTGTTCTTATCGCCAGTAGTATAAACGGATAAAATATTATGCAAAAAAAGAAATTTTGCAAGAAAATATTTTCCAATATGTTTTTTACAAGTTGGACGTCGCTAAAATAAAAAAGTTTGATAATTAATAAAATCATCGGAAGAGGGGACAGTAGATAAAAAAGTAGTTTTAAAATAAAATTTCTACCTGTAAAATTTGAAAACGTAATCATTATTATAGACCAAAGAAAAATATATATCATCGAAAAATCTATTAGCGCAATCAAGAATACATTTATCGTTAAAAAAATGAGCGACGCGATAATATATAAATAGTTATGTTTTGGGAAAAAAAAGGATAGTTTTGAGTCCTTTAATATAAGAATAATCACAAGAGGAATAAAAAAAATACTGCATAGATACAAAAGCGGCATATTCATATAAATCTGGCGGCTTTTTATTATCAAACCTATCGGAAACGTCAATATAAACGGGATAAGGCTTAAAATATAGAATAAAATAAATAGGAATAAAAAATTTGGCAGTATTTTTAGAATAAATACTATTCTAACCCTTTGAAAAAGCGGAATAAAAGTTCTTACCAAAATTACTGCAAAAATTAGAACGACAAATAATAGTATTTGATACTTCTCTTTTAATATGAAGTATTTGCCAAAAAATTTAAATATTTGGTAGTTATAACTTTTTTCAACGGGAAATTTTAAATTGTCTAAGTTTAGCGCCCATAAGTATAAATAATTAATTAATTCTTTTTGAAGTCCTAAATTAAAATAAAATTGATCTACGGTAATATTTTCCCGATTTGAAAATATTACCGTAGTTATATCGTTTTTTAAAAAATAAGTTGCGTAATTATCGTAAGATATAAGATTAAATCTGGCTCTGTCGATCTCTTCGACGTCGAGAAATACCGATTTGGAATCGGAAAAGACCTTCAAAAATATTTCAAGTAAATTTTCAGGAATTTTCCGGTTATTCATACTTCCCTTGAATTTTATCGCGTTATTTATGCTTAAGACGTCGATTATATTGACGACTGAGTTTTTATAACGCTCCGAATCTTCAAGAAATTTCTGAAATCCCAAATAAGCGTCGTCGTCGTAACCCACCGCTCCGGAAAACAGAAAGAGATAGTTTTTATTAAAAGAATCTTTCGCTTCATTAATTTTTAACATTAATTCCAGCGCAACTTGAATTGATAGAGAATTATCTAATGTTTTTTGGTTTATAGAGATAGAATTTAACGGGCAGATAAAAACGACGCGCTCTTGATCCGGATTATCATTTATTTCAATTTCTATATTCTTTGAGTAAGATACGTATTCGTTTTCAAAAGATATATCTTTTATTTGATAGTTTAGATTATTCTCTTCGCAGACGGTTTTAACGTAATTAATTAATTTTTTTTCGTTATTCGAGCCTTCGTCGCAAGGATGATACAGAGAATACAGAAAAGAGTAGTCTTTGTGAAAATTTATTTTATCCGGTTCGTTTGAAAAAATTGAAAAAATATATAAAAAAAAAGAAAAGAGTAATAAAATTTTTTTCATAGTCAAATTATCAATTTTATTTTACCAATTCATTTTACCAAACCTTGAAAATTTAAGAGAATCGGTAGAAAGCGCTCGACCCTAATATGGCTACAGGATATAATAATTTCTGATTTTCTTCAATATTATAAAGATAAATTTCGATATATAGGTTATGTCGGACCGGGGAAAAAGTCTCCGCCGGCAAATTTGTTTTGGGGAAGTTAATTAAGAATGATATCTTTTAGAAAAATTTTAATAAATATGCTGTTTATTCTATGCTTACTAATTATTTTGATTCTACTCTTTTTGACTCATAAAATGAAGTCGTTTGTCGTCCCAATATTCATAGCTTTTTTTACGTCTCTAGTTATACAGCCTTTTATCGAGAAACTATATAAAACAAAACTTCCCAAATGGCTCTCCGCCGTCATTGTGGTTTCGTCGGCTATACTGATTGTCGCTATACTTCTTACTATATTCGGGCTTTCGTTTGGAAGTTTTGTCGTAGATTTTACAAAATCCGGCGGTATAGCGGATAATTTTCAGTCTAATTTTGTAAATTTTGTCAAAGACCTTTCAAAAATCGAATTTGTTAAAAAATACATAGATCAAGAGAGGATTAATCAAATTATTTTTAATTTAGCGGCGGCTATATTTTCCATCGAGAATTTTAAGAATTACATAGTCGCTCCTTTAGGTAAAACTATAGACGTTCTAAGAAGTTTCGGTTTATACGCGCTGGCTTTGATATTTATATTGCCGGGTATGGGGAAGATTAGCGATAGAATATCCGACTCTTTTCCCGGGGATAAGGGTAATAAAATCAACAAGATAATTATTAAAATTAAAGGACAGATTCAAAATTATATGGTTGTCAAAACTATAATAAGCTTAGTTACCGCATTGATAAGTTTTGTAATATTAGCGCTATTTCGAGTAAAATACGCATTTTTATGGAGTTTTACAATATTTTTGTTAAATTATATTCCGATTCTCGGATCGATCATTGCGGTTATGTTTCCTATAATGATATCTTTCGCGCAGTATCAGAACATCCTGCATCTTATATTTCTTTCGATTTGCCTCATCGTAGTACAAATTGTAATGGGAAATATAATCGAACCAAAATTTATGAGCAAAGGAGTAAATCTCACTCCGTTTATTATTTTCGTATCTTTACTGGTGTGGGGATTCGTCTGGGGCATAGTCGGCGTTTTTCTCGCCGTTCCATTAATGAGCGCTATAAACTCCATATGCCAAAACATAGAATTCTTGAAGCCTATCAGTAAACTGATAAGTATTAAACCAAAAGAAAATATTACAAATTAAGAATATACAATGAAGGAAAAGGATATAATTAATTTGATAACGACGGCTTCTCAAGCCGCTCTAAATAGTTATTCTCCCTATTCTTTATTCCGAGTCGGAGCGGCTCTTCTCGCAAAAGACGGAAGGATATTTACCGGAACAAACGTCGAAAACAGGTCGTTCGGCGGAACGATTTGCGCCGAACGGACGGCTATCGTCAAAGCGGTATCCGAGGGGGTCAAAGATTATTCGGCTCTAGCCGTAATCGGTCTTGACAGCGCGGAGATTTTACCGCCGTGCGGGATATGCAGACAATTTATCAGCGAATTTGGATCGGACGTTACGATAATAATGGCTAATAAAAGCATGGAATATGAAATACTGTCGATAGGCGCGCTATATCCTTACGATTCTCTGCGAGATCTAAATTCTAATAAGGAGGAGCCATGAACCTTTTCAATATTTTTAAAGAAAAAACGTTGAAAACGGTTAAGATGCTAAAAGTTACGATCTTAAGATTCAATGAAAACCGCGACATCCTTATATCAAACGGATTGGCTTACAAAACAATATTTGCCATTATTCCGGTTTTGGCGATAATTTTAGCCATATCCTCTATATTTCCTTCTTTTGCGCTTTATAGAGAAAAAATAATTGAAATCGTGCTAAAATATGTTCTTCCTACATACGTAGACGATATAAACGAATTTGTAGATTCTTTTTTATTAAAAATTAACGTTTTGAGCGTCGTTGGGATAATCGCTACTTTGTACATATCGCTTGATTTATTCATATCTCTCGATAACGCCATAAATAAAATATGGTCTATAAGCTCGAGAAGAACTTTTTTACAAAAATTCCTTATTTATTGGGCGCTACTAACCGTTACTCCCATCATACTTGGCGGATATTTTTACTATTCCGGCATCGTTAGATCTTTTGTTATCCCATTAACTTCTATTATAAATACAGACGAGATTTACTACTCCTTTTTTATTCTGCTTTTACTGGAAGCGTTTATTTTTTTTCTGTTTTTCGCGATACCAAATACAAAAGTTCATATCGGTAAAGCGTTGGTCGTTTCGGCGTTAGTTTCTTTGAGCTGGATAGTATTAAGATTAATTTTTACATACTATTCAAAATTTTTTATACAAACGTGGACTATATACGGCTCTATAGTTGCGCTGGTATTCTTCATGCTTTGGATTTCTTTTAACTGGACGACGCTTATTTTTGGCGCGGAGTTTCTCAACGTCTGGCAAAACAAGTTGTATATTGAAAATATAAAATTCAAACGAAATTTCATCTTCGACGTCGCATATATCTTGCTAATCCTCAGCGATTTTTACAAAGACTTTATGTACGTCGGAAACGGTATATCTATCGAACTTTTATCCAGTAAATACAACTCCAACAAAGACGACATATCATTAATTTTTGATATTCTTGAAACCGAAAGAATCGTTATATCAGACGACGACGGTATGAAACGCTTTTTTTTAAGAAAAGACGTCTCTCATCTAAAATTGTCCGACATAGAAAATATCGTTATCAAAAGGCTGTTAAACGTTCACTATATGACTACAAAAGAATTTTCGGTAATCAGTTCGCGTCTCGAAAAATATTATTTTACGCGAAAAGAAGATATAAATATTGAAGAGATAATAGCCAATTAATAAGCCGCTATCGCCTCAATCTCTATCTTTGCCTCTCTTGGGAGACGGCCGACTTCGACGGTAGTTCTCGCAGGGTATACGGTATTTTCAAAAAAAGCGCTATAAACGGCGTTAACTTCGTTAAAATCATTCATATTAACCAGAAATATCGTAGTTTTAACTATATCTTCTCTATTTTTACCTACCGTTTTTAAAACGGCTTCAATATTATTTAAACATTGGAGAGTTTGCTCTTTTACGCCTTCGGCAACAAGCGAACCGTTTTTATCAAGAGGTATCTGCCCCGATAGAAATATCAAGTTAGATACTGATACGGCGTGATTGTAAGGTCCGACGGGCGGCGCGATATCTTTCGATTCTATTTTTGTTTTTCTCATAATAAAATAAATAGTACTACAATTATATTGAAAAGTAAAATAAAAAATGATACTTATAAATTCTAGGAATCTTTTAATGATTTTAACGCTGTATACGGAAGATTTTTTTGATTCTTCACATCATCTTTGCAATTATGAAGGCAAGTGCGCTCTTCCTCACGGACATACGTGGAAAGTCTCGGTCTGGGTCAGAGGGGACGAAAAGTATAAAGACAAGTCAGGGATATTATGGGACTTCGGCAATCTTAAACGGATAATAAAAAAAATTGACCATGCAAATTTAAACGAACTATTTACCGAAAGTCCCAGCGTCGAAAATATTGCTAAATATATTTATACCGAATTAATCGACGCCAGACCGGAGCTAAGTTTTAAAGTCCGGGTGTATGAAAAAGTTGTATCTAAAAAATCTTACTGCGAAATAGGCGGTTTTTGATGTTGAATATTTGCGAGAAGTATATAACTATTAGCGGAGAGGCTCCGATAATCGGCGAACCTACGTATCTCGTTAGATTTTCCGGGTGCAATCTGTCGTGTTCTTATTGCGACTCTATTTATAAGGACGAAGTTCAATATCGGATGAGTTTGGAAGATATAATTGAAGATATCGAACAGATTGTTAGAATTTATTCCGATATTAAGATACTTTTTACCGGAGGCGAACCGCTTTTAAATAAAAAAGAGATAGTAATAAATAAAATTGCCGAATATTTTGATTACCTGAATTTCTATATTGAAACAAACGGGTCTATAGAGATATCCGACTTCTCAAATAAGAACGTCCATTATGTGTTGGATTGGAAAACGCCGTCGTCCGGCTGCGCAAATAGCTTTTGTAAGGGAAACGTCAAAAATTTGAGGATGTATAACGACTGCGTAAAATTTGTAGTCGGCGAGGAGGACCTTGACTGGACTCGCGACAAAATCGACTATATTCTAAAAAGAAATCCCTTCATAAGCATATATCTATCGCCGCAATGGGGAAAAATCGAAGCGTCTCGCCTTGCGGAGTTTATTATTAATAACCGACTGCCGGTAAAACTCTCCATTCAACTTCATAAGATTATCTGGGGGGAGAGGAGAGGCGTATGATAAATCTTCTCGCAAACGAGAACGCTCTTGTATTGGCGAGCGGAGGCATGGATTCTACGGTGTCGCTTTATTGGGCTCTACGACGCTTTAAACAGGTAGACGTTATATCTTTTGATTACAACCAAAAACACAAAATCGAACTCGACGTAATAAAGAATATATGTTTAGACTTAAGTTTAAGCCATAAGATCGTCGACCTCTCTTTTATAAAGGATATATTGATATCCAATCTTTTTATAGGAAAAGACGACGTAAATGAAAAGCACAAATTAGACGCGAACCTCCCGTCAAGTTTTGTTCCTTATAGAAATATGCTTTTTTTAACCGTAGCGGCGGGGTACGCGTCGACAATAGGCGCGCAGAATCTCGTAATAGGGGTATGCGAAACGGACTATTCGGGATACGCCGATTGCAGGGACGTCTTTATCAAAGCGTGTCAGGTAGCGTTAAATCTCTCTACCGATTTTGAGGGTAAAAACTTAGAGATACATACCCCTCTTATGCGTCTTACAAAGTCGGATGAATTCCGGTTAGCCGAAGAGTTGGGATGTCTCGACGTCGTTCTATTAAAAACCATGACTTGTTACAACGGAGTCGAGACTATGCGGTCGTACGGCAAAGGGTGCGGAGCTTGTCCCGCGTGTATATTGAGAAAAAACGGCTACGACGGATATATTTCCGGTAAAAGTAAAATAAATATCTCTTAAAAAAGGATAATATATGATCAAAAAATATGAAATTTTTAAAAACATTACTCTTTTCAGATTTGGCGACCCTTTCAAAACAGGGGCGGTAGTTGTCGACGTCGATCAGATAAATTTTAAAGAGGTCAAGGATATTTACCTTTTTGATAAAAACGTCGGACTTGATAAAGTCGTTTTCAACAAAACGCTCTCCGCCGGAGACTCGATATACGGTCTCGGCGAAAATCTCGGTTCGTTAAATAAACGAGGAAAGATATATAGGTGCTATTCCAGCGACGATTTTTTGCATACTCCTGAAAAAGAAGCGCTCTACGGTTCGCATCCGTTCTTTATTATCGACGGCGACGAAACGGTCGGGGTTTTTATCGACTCTCCTTCCGAAATAAAAATCGACGCCGGCTTTAAGGATACAAATTTACTCTCTATCGAAGTAAGCTCTACGGATATTGATTTATACATATTCAGATCAAAAAACAAAATTGATATTATCGGCTCTTTTCTTAGTCTTGTCGGAACTCCGTATATACCGCCAAAATGGGCTTTTGGTTATCAACAGTGCAGGTGGAGTTATCCCAATAGGGAAACGGTAGAATCTATCGGCAATCAATTTAGATCGCTTGACATACCATGCGACGTTATCTATCTTGATATAGATTATATGAAGGATTATAAGGTTTTTACCGTCGACGAGAATAAATTTCCCGACTTTGAAGATTTTATAGCTAAAATGCTTGAAAAAGGATTTAAAATAGCTCCTATAATCGATCCTGGGGTAAAAATCGAAGACGGGTATGAAGTTTATGAAGAAGGAAAAAGCAAAGGATATTTCTGTAAAAAAGAAAACGGCTCAGATTTTGTAGGAATGGTTTGGCCCGGAGCGACATGTTATCCCGACTTTGCCAACTCAAAAGTCAGAGAGTGGTGGGGAGAATTATATACGGAGATGGTAAAGTCGGGGATATGCGCTTTTTGGAACGATATGAACGAACCCGCGATATTCTTTACTCCGGACGGTTTAAAAAATTTTTATTCTCTTGTCGATAAAATCAAAGAGAAAAAAGACCCCGGGTTTGATTTTTTTTCGATTAAAGACGCCGTTAACGGTTTGTCCAATAAAAGAGAAGATTATCAAAGTTTTTTTCACAATTTAGACGACGGGAAAGTTATCTGCCACGATAAAATACATAATCTATATGGATTTTTTATGGCTTTAGCTACTTCCGACGGACTAAAAAAACTTTTAGGAAATAAAAGATACCTTTTATTATCAAGAAGCAGTTATATCGGCGCTCACCGCTTTACTTCGATATGGATGGGGGACAATCAAAGCTGGTGGGAGCATATCATAGTCAATATCAGGATGCTTCAATCTCTTAATATGTGCGGTTTTTTTTATACGGGGGCCGATATCGGCGGGTTTGGGTGTAACTCAAGCGCCGAACTCGTTATCAGGTGGTCGCAACTTGGAATTTTTTCTCCGTTATTTAGAAATCACTCCGCTCTAGGAACTAGAAATCAAGAACCTTGGGCGTTCGATAGCGCGACTACGGACATTATCAGAGATATTATTAAATTTCGATACGCATTGATACCGTATATCTATTCGGAATATTTAAAATCAATTATCAACTCTAGGTGTTTGATACTTCCGGTATCTTTTGTTTTTGACGATCCTATACTAAAGAATATCGAGGATCAATTTATGTTCGGCGAATCGATTATGGCGGCGCCGATATATACGCCAAATTCCGGAGGGAGATACGTAACGTTGCCGGATGTAAAATGGCTCTGCTGGAAGGTAAAAAATTTCGACGATAGAGACGTTTCTGTATATAATCCCGGAAGTTACTTTATTAATTGCGAACTTGACGAAACGTTAACCTTCGTTAAAGAAAATTCTATAGTAGTATTGATGCGTCCGCAAAATTACGTCGGAGAGAAAAAAATTACCGAATTATTAGCGGTCGCTTTTGTAACGGATAGAGCGTCGTATATGTATTACGACGACGACGGCGAAACGTACGATTTTCAAAAAGGCAAATTTATTAATCTAAATATTTTTATAGAAAAATCCGACGGGGACTATGAGGTTTATTTTAACGACGAAGAATCAGCCGAATATAAAAACGATATTCGAACGATCAAATTTGAAATATACGACGAAAACGGTAGAGTTTTTACAAAAATTATATCAAGGTAAACGAATAAGAAAAAATTATGGAAAATTTTGTAATTGAAGATATTAAATTTCCTAAATATACAATTTCGACAGTTTGCGAAGACGACTCGATTAAAATATCGGTTGAAGGCTCGATTGAAGACGCTCATCCCGACGAAGTTTTGATACCTTTTTTTGACAATATTCACGACAAAGCCCTAAAATATAATATTAAAAATATAGTTATAGACGTTTACAAACTTCGCTTTATTAATTCCAACGGACTGAAATCATTTATTTACTGGATACTTAAAACCCGATCTTTAAAATTCAACGAAGTATATTTTCTGAACCTCCTATGCGCAAAAGAATATCATTGGCAATACGGCAACTTTAAAATTTTAGAAGCGATTTCGCCTAAGTACTTTAAGATTACGGTAATGGAGTAATTTGATACAACATTTTAACATTATTTTTTATAAAACCTTGACTGTGTCCCGTCAGTTTTTTGGGGTAAGAAAATAGGTAACGCGACTCTATCTCAAAAAAAATGACACATATGGAACAAATATTTTTTATTCCCCAAAAAACTGACGGATTACCCTTGACTATTAATATTTTTTATAATATTTTGCTTGTATAAAATAAATTTACGTAAATAGCGATAATGAAATTTAAAGCCCCAAATAGACAAAATCTTTCAATAAAATCTAATTTTGCTCTTCCTTTTTTGTTAATAATCTTTGTTCTTATTTTTACTCTTTTTGAAGACGGTAAATATCCGAAATGGACTAAAAAATATCAATATCCTAACGAATTTATATCTATATCAAAATCAATATATTTTTTATCGCATATAAAACAAAATGAAAATTTCTCGACTAATTATTTTATAAAAAAAAGAACCGAACAAAGATTATTTGTTCCCCCATGTATTTTTTCTTTAATTAAACAATCTTGTTTTAGATATAAAAATATTATATTTATCGGTCTCAATTACTTTTTTGACATATCTTTCCGTCTTTACTCAAGATCTCCTCCAAGAGCGCGTTTTTAATCTATTGTTTATTTAATTTGCGTTTCTCATTTCACAATAAATGGAGGTTACAAATGTCTGAATTTCAAAAAAATTTAGAGGAAGACAATCAAAAAGAGACCCCGATGACATACGCTATCGGAATATTGATACTGTGTTGTTCGCTGATTCCTATTTTGTATGGAATATCTATGAAAAATGTTAATTCGCTTATTATTGGCGGAATAACTATGATAGCTAGCGCATTACTGATTTTTTTTAGATTTCTTTTTGATAAATTCAAAAAATAACTGTTTTACGGGACTTAATAAAAATTAATTTTTTATTAAGTCCGATTTATTAAAATTTATATAGTATCTCTTCCTCTTTTTTTATTATTAGATTGTATATATCTGCAGGCTCTTTTACCGTTTCCAATTGTTGAGCGATGTTGGATTTTTCAAATATAGCCGCTATAATCTTTAAAAGCTTAAGATGATCGTTGGGGTTATATTCGCTTGAGGTTATTCCGACAAAAAAAAGATGCGTAGGGCGGTTGTCGTAGGAGTTAAAATCTTTGCCATTTTTATCGTAAGCGATAATTAACGCTATTCCGTTTAATTTATCGCTTTGACCGTGCGGAACCGCCAGACCTTTACCAATTCCGGTAGAACCTTTATTTTCCCTCTCTTTCAACGATTTATAAGCGCCTTCTTTGTCAATTATTCCTTTATGAGAAGTTGACAAAAACTCCGCTAATTCATGAAGAATATCGTCCTTAGATTTTGCGTTAATCCCTATTTTGCAATGCTCGACTTTTAACATATCTTTTAGTCTCATTATAAATTCCCCCTTTTTTAAAACAAATAATAAAAAAATCGATTAAAGTTAGCGAAAAGAAAATAATGAAATATTTTTATATTAAATAATAGGGGGAGATCTCAAAAATAATGAATAGAGTATTAAGATCTTATTAAAAAATATTTTTGAAACAATAATAAAGGAAATAGCCGTAATAATATGTTTTATAGACGAAGACAAAAATAAGAAAAACATTTTTAATAATTTAGTTATTCTTATATTTGCCAAAATATTAAAGTTATTTAAAGGAGACTCTCTTAATTCATTCTCGATATTTATCTTGAAAAAATCCATAAAAGCGCTCTCTTTAACAAACGCGGGTTGGAAAGCGAATAAAAGAATTATCAGAAATAAAAATAATTTATAAAATTTCATAACATCTATCCAGCATACTTGTATTGCAAAATAGATTTAAAGTCAATGTTTTTATGAATAAATTTGGCGCCTCGCCGGTTTTTTATAAAATGACAAATAGTTTTAAGTACAGTAAACGTATTTGGGATAATTTTCGATTACGAGCGTGTGTAATAGCTGTTTCCGAGCGGTTATATTTAACAGTTGTGTCATTTTATCCAAAAAGTCGTTTTTCAATTTATCAACCTTCAATTTCTTGCCAACAAGCTCAAGAAATCCTTCTAGCCCGTATTTTACAACGCCGTTATAGAAAAACAGGATAATATCGCGAACCGTCGAAGCCATACCGAATTCGTTATACAAAGAATGCCATCTTTTTATTTGAAGATAGTCCGCTTCGCTGATTCTAAGATATTTATCCACTCTTTTATCGTCGGAGCTATCTATAACGGCGTATTCGGAGCGATGATTTCCGACTATTCTCTTCATTTTTGGGATTTTTTTGTTAACGAGACGAAACATAGTTTTAAACAGTTTACTGAACGTATTAATTTTGAACTCTTTTAGTAGAAAATCTATGACATTATTATTCATAGACTCCGATATTATAAAATGGAATAGATATTTTTTGTTTTTCATAAAATTTTCTCCTTTTCTTTAATACATATAACAACTAAAAGTAGAAAACTCTTTACAAAAACTTGGATAATTTTTAATAAATAACAAATAATTTACTAATTAAAAATATTTGTTCCATAATGTGTCAATTTATTCCCTCAAGAAACCGACGGGCGTCTCAAATATTTACAAATTTACTTGACAATAATTTAGAATTGAATTAACATGGAAATATTAATATATTTCTGGAGGATAGGATGTGGTATTTTATTATTGGGACTATATCCCTCCTCTCAGGCGGCGCGGTTGGTTTTTTTGTAAGAATGTTGATTGCAAAAAACAAACTAAATTCTGCCGAAAATAGAGCTGATATTATATTAAGGGAAGCAAAACTTGAAGCTGATTCTCAGAAAAAAGAGTTGCTTTTGGAAGCAAAAACTTTTTTGATTCAAGAGCGCAATAATTTTGAAAAAGAGACGAAAGAGAGAAGAGTTGAGTTACAAAGACAAGAAAAGCGTATTATACAAAAAGAGGAGCAATTAGACAGGAAAGTAGGAGATTTAGAGAAAAGAGAGCGAAGCGTTGGCGACAAAGATAGGGAATTAACGGATAAACTCGACGAAGTTGTTAAACTGCAAAATAGGTGGTTGAAAGACTTAGAGAGAATATCCGGAATGACTTCGGAACAGGCTAAAAATTTATTAATTAAAGAGCTTGAAGAAAAAGCAAAACAAGAAGCTCAAATTTTAATTAATAAGATTGAAGACGAAGCAAATATTACCGCTAATAAAAAAGCTCGAGAGATTTTAGTAACGACAATTCAAAGGATAGCGTCGGAGGTAACTTCCGACGTAACGACAACCAGCGTTTCTTTACCAAACGACGAGATGAAAGGGAGAATTATTGGACGAGAAGGAAGGAACATACGAACGCTTGAGACATTGATTGGAGTAGATATTATTATCGACGATACGCCTGAAGCGGTTGTAATTTCCAGCTTTGATCCCGTGCGAAGAGAGATTGCAAAGATAGCTTTGACCAGATTGATTGCGGACGGTAGAATACATCCGGCTAGAATCGAAGAGGTTATAAACAAAGTTATCAATGAAGTCAACGAGATGATTTATGAAGAGGGAGAAAAAGCAGTTTTAAGTATTGGTATTCCGGGTATATCTACCGAGGGGATTATTAACTTAGGTAGGTTGCATTTTAGAACCAGCTATGGACAAAATGTTTTACAACATTCTGTAGAGGTTGCAAAAATAGCTGGAGCTCTAGCGGCAGAATTAGGTTGCGATGTAAACATTGCAAAAAGAGGCGGATTATTGCACGATATAGGAAAAGGCGCCGCTTCAGATGGAGACGGTAGTCACACAGAAGCCGGGTACGAAATGGCTAAGAAGATGGGGGAATCTGACAAGATATTGAACGCAATTGTCAGTCACCATGGAGATGTGGAACCGAGTTGTTTAGAATCGATGATCGTTCAAGCGGCGGACGCTATTAGCGCAAGCAGACCGGGGGCGAGAAGAGAGAGTATAGACAGCTACATTAAAAGATTGGAAAATCTTGAGCAGATAGCCGAGAGCTACGAAGGGGTTGAGAAGGCTTACGCTATACAAGCGGGTAGAGAGTTGAGAGTAGTTCTTAATAGCGCTTCGACTAGCGACGTCGGAGCGGAGGGGCTTGCAAAGAACGTCGCTAAGAGAATAGAATCGGAACTGAGATACCCCGGTAAGATTAAAGTTACCGTAGTAAGGGAATCCAGGTATGTGGAGTATGCAAGATAGAATAAAAAAAGCGTCATTTTTTGACGCTTTTTTTATGTAATCCGTCGGTTTTTTGGGAAATAAAAAAAATTACTATTTAAAGATATTTGTTTCATATGCGTCGAATTTCCACGCCTCAAAAAACCGACGGAGAGCTTTTTTATTACAAAAAGGAATATTTATTAAAAAATATTCCTACTTAATTAAATCTTATAATTTGCGCAACCGATAAGAAACTATATCAGGAATTAATAGATGGAAAAAGAGCTTTTTTATAAGAAATTAAAAAAAATACCAAAATCCGAAATTCATCTTCATTCGGAAGCCGTAGTCGATAGAAAGACCGTATCTAAAATTTTGTCAAGAAAAGAACCAGAATTTAAAGATATGAAAAATGTTGATAAATTTTTTAGTTATAATAGTCTGGATGAATTTATCGACGCGTTTTTAAAAGTTCAAAATTCTTACGAAGAGATAAGCGATTTTAGCGAGTTGTTTGACTGTATAAAAGATTATATGTTGTCAAACGGTATCGTATATACCGAACTCTATTTTTCCCCATCGATGTTTTTAAATAACGGTTGGCAGTTTGAGGACATTATCGAGCAGTTTATTAAAAAAATAAAAAAGATGAAAAAGAAAAACAGATTAATTGCTAAGATCATCGTCGACGTTTCGAGAACATTCGGTAAAGAGAATGCGATGAAAAATCTGGATAAAGTTATTGAGTATAACGACAGGACGAATATTATAGGGATAGGGCTTGGCGGAAGCGAGCTAAACGGTCCCGCAAAGGAATTTCAAGAAGTATTTCAAAAAGCGAAAGCGTACGGATTTCGTAGAGTGGCTCACGCCGGAGAGGACGACGGTCCCGACTCCGTATGGGACGCTTTAAATTTACTTGACGCTGAAAGAATCGGACACGGCATAGCGGCTGTCGAGGATAAAGAATTGATAAAATATCTGGCGGACAATAAAATTCCGTTGGAATTGTGTCCTACAAGCAACGTTTTTACTAAGAGGTTCGTGCAAAAAATTGAAGAGCATCCGATAAAGTATTTTTTTGATAATGGAATAATGGTTACGTTAAATACGGACGATCCGGCTTTTTTTAATATTAATATCTTAGACGAATATTGGAATTTATATAGTAAATTGGGTTTCAGTTTAGACGACATTTTAAAAGTAATAATAAACGGATTTAACGCCAGTTTTGCGCCTGATAAACTAAAGGAAAAGATGGTAAAGAGAGCGGTCAAAGCTTGGGATAAAGAATTTAAAGGCTTAACTTAAAATAAAAAAACCGGCGGTTAGCCGGTTTTTTGTTTACGCTTTATTGTCGCTTCCCAAGACATTTTTTATCTTATGTATATAAAGTTGTTTTAAAGAATCTCGAGCCGGTCCCAAATATTTTCTAGGATCAAATTCGCTTGGTTTTTCGGCAAAAACTTTTCTAATAGCGGCCGTCATTGCAATTCTACCGTCGGAATCGATATTGATCTTGCAAACGGCTGAAGCGGCGGCTTTTCTTAATTGATCTTCGGGAATGCCTATGGCGTCGTCCATTTTTCCGCCGAATTTATTTACGATAGCTACCAAATCTTGAGGTACCGAAGAGGCGCCATGTAAAACTATTGGGAATCCCGGTATTCTTTTTTCAATCTCGGCAAGAATATCCAATCTTATTTGAGGATTAGAACCGGGCTTGAATTTGTAAGCTCCATGAGAGGTGCCGATAGAGATAGCCAACGAATCGACGCCGGTCTTCTTAACAAAATCTTCTACCTCTTCCGGTTTTGTATATATGTGGCTTTCCGCTGAAACCTCGTCCTCTATACCGGCAAGAATTCCAAGCTCGCCCTCGACGGTAACGTCGTATTTGTGAGCGAAATCTACAACTTTTTTGGTCAACTCGACGTTTTTCTCGTATGGGTGATGCGATCCGTCTATCATAACTGAAGAAAACCCCGATTCAATACAGGACTGAGCTAATTCGAAAGTGTCGCCGTGATCTAAGTGTAAAGCTATTTGAGGATTTTCCCAACCCAGCTCTTTTGCCATCTGAACGGCGCCTTGAGCCATATATTTAAGAAGAGTTTGATTCGCGTAGTCTCTTGCCCCTTTAGATACTTGCAATATTACGGGAGACTTTGTTTCGGCGCATGCGGTTATTATCGCCTGCATCTGCTCCATATTATTAAAGTTGAAAGCCGGTATAGCGTATTTGCCCGCCATAGCCTTTTTAAACATCTCTTTAGTATTAACTAATCCTAAATTTTTGTAAGATATAGCCATTTTTCCCATCCTTATAAATTATTTTTAGATAGCGAGATAAAACTGCGCTGCTAATAATATAAATATCAAAAAAAAACCAGATTGTCAAATAAGTAATACAAAACAAAAAAAATTATTTAGTAATATTGAAGTCGTTAAAAGCGCTTTTATCGACGTATTCGGTCAAAATTTCTTTGTCATTATCGTAAACGACAACCGCGGAGCGCGTATTGCAGTCCGAATACGATAAAGTTAAAGAGGCGGCGGTTTTTATCGATTGCTCGTCCGGTTTTCCTTGCAAGATTGTTACCGGTCCCATAAAGTTTTTTACGCTAAACTCAATATCCGACGCGTTTTTCAAACTTAGAAGCGTATCGTTTTCGATTTTATTTCTACCCACAATAAATTTATTTTCGCCGATTCTAAAGTGTCTACCGTATTTTAATAATTTAAGTTCGTTATAATCAATATTTTTTGCGCGCTTAAAGTAGTCGATAAGTTTATATTTGAACGACTTTTCGGTCAAAATACAACCGCCGGACGGCTGTTCATAATTTGTTATATCAAATTTACGGGCAAGTTCAGTTTGAATCTTTCTGGATCTTCCCGAAATATTCAACAAAAGGGATCTGTCGATTATTTTTTTTCTTTCAATTTCTGTTTCAGGGAAAATTAACGCCGAGAGGGGACGCAATAGTATCCCCTTAACTTCCGCTTCCCGTTCAATTATGTCCATCGCTCTTTTTTGTTGGGACATAGGTCTTTGACCTTCGACCTCCCCGGTAACGATAAAAGCGGCGCCGAATTCTTTCATCATTTCTTTCGCTTTCTTCATCATTAAAATTTTACAGTCTATGCAAGGATTTATCGCCGAGCCGTATCCGTATTTTGGATTTTGCAGGACGTCGATAAAATCTTTGGTTACGTCTACGTCCAAAACGTCGATACCATACTTAGATTTGATTTTTTCTAAATTTTTTAATTTATAAAAAGGGGTGGAGAAGTTGACGGCGACGCACTCTATTCCCTGACTCTCTACAAGTTTTATCGCTAATATAGAGTCTAAACCGCCTGAAAAAAGAGCGATAGCTTTTATCTTATTTGCAGAATCTTTTACTTCTTGTTTATCAAAATTATCCATAAAGCGTTCGTCGTATCTAATAAACTTCGGTTATACTTTCGATAGCGCGTTTTCAAGGTCTTTAATAATATCTTCGATATTCTCAATACCTATGGATAATCTTATCAGATCCTCCGTCAAACCGCCCAACTCCATATCTTTTTCGGAAAGTTGCGAGTGCGTCGTGGAAGCCGGGTGTATAGCGAGACTTTTTGCGTCGCCGACGTTTGCTAAATGCGAAAATATATTGAGATTTTCGATAAATATTTTACCGGCTTCTTTGCCGCCTTTTATACCAAACACGACCATCCCGCCGTATCCGTTTTTTAGATATTTTTTTGCGACGCTATGGCGGGAATCGCATTCAAGCCCCGGATATCTGACCCACTTTACTTTGTCGGAATTTTCTAAGAATTGGGCGACTTTAGCGGCGTTGTAAGAGTGTCTTTCCATTCTGAGAGAAAGCGTTTCAAGTCCCTGTAAAAAAAACCATGCGTTGTCGGGAGATATGCAGGCGCCGAGATTTCTTAAAGGAACAAGCCGCATCCTGACCGTAAAAGCGATACTGTTCACATCTCCGAGATCCCACGCGTATCTCAATCCGTGATAACTTTCGTCCGGCTCGTTAAACAGCTTAAACTTCTTGTTTCTCCAGTTAAATTTTCCGGAATCGACTACTACGCCTCCTATAGCGGTTCCATGCCCTCCGATCCATTTTGTTAGAGAGTGGACGACGATATCGGCGCCGTATTCAATCGGTCGAAGAAGATAAGGCGTGGTAAAAGTCGAATCGACAATAAGCGGCAACTCAAATTTTTTAGCGACCTTTGAAATTTCCGCTATATCCGCGACGTCTAAAAGAGGATTTCCGATCGTCTCTATAAATATCGCTTTTGTTTTGTCGTTTATAGCTCGTTCAAATGAATTTATATCTCTTATATTGGCAAATTTAGCGTTGATGCCAAATTGAGGAAGTATATCTTTAAACATCGTGTAAGTTCCGCCGTACAAATTTGAGGCGGCTACAACCTCGTCGCCGTTTGAGCAAATATTTATTATCGAATAGTAAATTGCGGTAGCGCCCGACGACAAAGCAAGAGCCGCCGCTCCCCCTTCTAAAGCGCTAATTCTTTTTTCCAAAACTTCCTGAGTTGGGTTGCCCATTCTGGTATAAATATACCCCTGTTCTTTAAGAGCGAATAAATTTGACGCATGGTCGGCGTCTTTAAAAAGATAAGAACTTGTCCTATATATAGGAAGAGATCTGGATAAAGTATCGGCGTCTACCTCCTGTCCGGAGTGTAGCGCAAGGGTCTCAAAATGCGCTTGATCTAAATTTGTTTTTTTCATAAGCCCGCTCCTTAAAATTGGAGGTTATATTAACATTTTGCTCCGCCTCTTTCAAATAAATTTTTGACATTTAGATTTAAAAGTTAGAATTATTGTGATAAAATACTTTGAGCGCAGTTTTAAAATTAACTTAAGGAATAATCGATGCGATTGTCAAAAAACGACTATATTCCCCTTATAAAAAGGGCTTTGAAAGAAGATTTGGATAAATTGGGCGACGTTACTACGGATTCGATATTTACGGAAAAAGAATCGGTAACTTTCAAACTTTTGGCTAAAGACGATGGAATTTTATGCGGAGCGGAGGTTTTTACCGAAGTTTTTAAAATAATCGATAAAAAAACCGACGTAAAATTTTATTTTAAAGACGGAGACGCTCTTAAAAAAGGAGATATAGTCGCAAGAGTAAAAGGGGATATTAAAACGGCGTTGAAAGGCGAACGGACCTCTTTAAATTTTATATCGCATCTAAGCGGAATATCGTCAAAAACTAACGCGTTTGTCAAAGAGGCGGGCGGTTTCGTAAAAATACTTGATACAAGAAAAACTATACCCGGATTGAGAAATCTTCAAAAATACGCCGTAAAGACCGGCGGCGGCGAAAACCATCGCATCGGTCTTTACGATATGGTATTAATTAAAGACAACCATATCGACGCCGCCGGAGGCGTATCAAAAGCTGTGGAAAAAGTTAGAGCTCGTTGGAAAAATCGATTTAAAATAGAAGTCGAAACGAGAAATTTTGACGAAATAAAAGAAGCGCTCTCTTGTAAAGTCGATAGGATAATGCTCGACAATATGAGTATTGATAATATGAAAGAGGCGGTAAAAATTATCGATAAAAAATCGGAGATAGAGATATCGGGCAATATGACGCTTGAAAAAATAAAAGCTATAAGAGAGATCGGAATAGATTATATCTCTTTCGGCGAACTTACTCATACCGTTAAGGTTTTTGATTTTTCATTGAAAAAGGAATGAATCTAATGAAAAAGAATTTTAGAAAAATCGTCTATATCTGTATGATAGTATTATTATTAAACGGATGTTTAACGTTAAAAATCAATAAAGACTCGCCTCCTCTTGCCGATTTTGGAGTTCCTTTGATCGGTCATTATAGAAACGGCGATACGGTAAAAGCCGCGTTGTATACCGTTCTGTTTGTTACGAGCATGGTCGGAGTGATCTTGTTTGCTCCGACGCAAGGCGGAGGCTCGCAACCGATCATCCCTATCGATAGAACGATATCCGATCCCATATACTACTCTCTACTCGGATGCGCTCTTACCGTTCCGATAGCTTCGTCTATAGACGGGGCTAGCACGTATCATCTGGTAAATAAAAAGATTATCGATCTAAATGGAATTCCTTGGGACCCTAAGGGGAATATTACAAAATACGATGCGATTAATCAATTTAGACAAGAGCAAGAGGAGCGGTTTCAAAGAGAAAGCGACGCTAATAGAATAGAGAACTATAGAGAAGATATTGAACTATATCGAAAAAAACTTTTGGACGGGACGATAACAGACGACGAACTAACGTTTGTTGAAAAATCTACGTTTATAAGCGAAGAGCTTAAAAATGAATTGGGATACTACTATATAAACAAAAAGAAGCTGATTGAACAAGAAAAAAATAAAGAATAAATTCTACTGCGCGATATTAATATATTAATTTATAGAAAATCATCTGTTTGAGAGATTTGAAAAGGGAAAAAAAGCATGAAATATCTATATATATTTTTGGGCGGAGGAATAGGAGCCGTATCGAGATTTGTTTTATCCTCATTTATATATAATTTGTCGGGCAAACTGTTTCCGATTGGGACGTTGACCGTAAATTTAACCGGTTGCTTTGTAATAGGTTTTTTATACAATATTTTTGCGAGATTTACGTTTAACCCGGATATCAGGTTGTTTGTTTTTGTCGGACTCCTTGGCGGATTTACGACGTTTTCTTCGTTCGGACTTGAAACTTTTGAATTCGTTAAGCAAGCCGAATACGGTCGGGCTGTCGCTAACGTCGCGTTAAGTAATATCCTGGGTATTATTCTGGTTTTCGGCGGTTTTTATTTGTCAAGGCAGATATTTAGGGATTAGCCGCCGAAACTATCTTTTCCGCCTAAAAGCCTCGCTATAATGGGAAGTTTGGTTTTTGCAAGAGCGCTCATTTTGTCGGAAATATTTCTAACGTCCCATTGAGAATGCGAGTCGGATCTTAGCCTTGATATATGAGTCAGTTCCCGGAAATTGCATTTTAAAATAATGTTTTTCCTATGAGAATTTGTCAGAAGATAATTTGAAGCGTTGCCCCAACTGTTTTTAGCGTAATAATACAGTTCGTTAGTTTTTTCGATTATTTCCAAAAATAATTTCTTTTTTCCGACTTCGACTATGGATTGCGGAACAGTAACCCCCAATTTCGGAGAGTATTCGCCGTCGATAATCGTCGACATTCTGTGTCTTTTCAATTGAGCGAAAGCCGTAGCGGAAATCAATATGCCGAATTCGAGGAAACCCATTTCATATTCTCTCAATAAAGAGTCGTGTTTTGATAGCCCTTCCGTTGAAATATCGATTATTTTGATCTTCTCTTCGGCGGTAAGTTTTTTTACGTAATACAAGGCTTGCTTGTAACTAATATCCGATACTTTTAACAATAGGGAGGCGACTATTTTATCTTCTATGGTTTTGTCAAAATTTATCAGTTCTACTTCTTTCCTTGGTTTTGCGTATGTAGCTCCGTTAAAAAATTCTTTTAGATTAGGATAAGTTTTAACGTCGTACGGCGTCGGCTCGATATATTTTATTAAAGACGGCGCGTAGGAGTTTACAGATTCAAAGAGTTTTTTTGCAAGAAGATGAAATTCCGGCAAATCCGACGAGTACAACTTTTTGATTAGTTTTTCGAGATTACGGGCGTTTATTGTCATTCCCATTTGCGTCAAAGCAGATAAGGGCAATACATATCTTGCGTCCTCTTTAGCGAGATTTATCACGTCTCTGTAAGATTTGTTTTCTCTTGTAATATTGCTAAATTTTCCGGTAAAATAGGGTATAAGCGCGTCGTGAATGATATTATAAGTAGAAAATATTTCGTCTACTAATCTATTGTATCTATTTAGAAAGCTTTGATCGGACTCAAACTCCGCCGGAAAATAGTTGTCCCGACCAATTTTTATGTAACGCTGGGATTTTTCGGTAAAAGATACTAATCTGGATTTCTGGATAAATTCCGACAAATACCGGCTTATATTTATTATATCAAAATTAAATACGGCGTGTTCCGCAATAGAGGCGTGCCCCATATCGAATATTATCGTTTTATTAGACTTGCGGGTTTTGTCTATCTCGTTTCTGGCGTCTTCTCTTAGATCGTTAATCGGTTTGGGATCTCTCGATATTCTGGCGTAAGAGGCGCTTATAGTTTCAGGCGTCCATTGAAGAGTTTTTAACTCTTCAATGGACGTATTGTTTTTAATAAAGTTATCTATTTTTTTTATATTTTCAATATCGACGTTAAATCCGGCTAAATTAATTATCATAAAGCTCCCTTAGTTTTTTGAAGCAAAATTCTTCATAAATTCCGCCAGCTTTTCGCAACCCTCGACGGGCATCGCGTTATAAATAGAAGCTCTCATACCTCCTACGGATCTGTGTCCTTTTAATCCCAACATCCCCAACTCCTCGGATTCTTTTATGAATTTTGCGTCGAGCTCTTTATTTTTTAATACAAACGTTACGTTCATAAGAGACCTTACCGATTTCTCCGCATGACCTATATAAAAACCGGCGCTTTCGTCTATAGCTTTGTAGATCAAATTGGCTTTTTTCTCGTTCAATTTGGCGATAGCGTCGATACCTCCCAGATTTTTCAGCCATTTCATATTCAACATAAGCATATAAATACACCATACCGGCGGAGTATTGTAGAGAGAATTCTCTTTAGCGTGAGTAGAATATCTTAACATAGTGGGAATAGAGTCGTTCTCTCTCTCGTATAAATCCTTTCTTACGATAACAATCGTAACGCCCGCCGGACCTGCGTTCTTTTGAGCGCCGGCGTATAGTATCCCTATATTTTTCCAGTCAATTTTGTACGAAAAAACGTCCGACGAAGCGTCGATTATTAGAGGTATGCCGTTGGTTTCGGGATATTTTTTAAATTGAACCCCCTGGATGGTTTCGTTTGACGTTATATGGACGTACGATAAATCGCTTTTAATTTCAATGTTTTTTGGAATATTATTAAAATTGGACTCTTTTGTATTGCATAGCATAACGACGCCTCTCTTTTGAATTTTCGCTTCTTTCAAGGCTTTTTCGCCCCACGTACCGGTTATCGCGTAACCGGCAGATTTGCCTGAAACGCTTACGTTCATAGGAACCATAAAAAATTGCGACGAAGCTCCGCCTTGAAGGAATAAAACGTCAAAGTTATCGGGAACGGAATAAACTTCTTTGATCAAAGCGATCGCTTCGTTGTGAACCTCTTCGTATAACGGAGTTCTATGGGAAACTTCCATCAACGACATCCCGCTCTCTTTAAAATTTACCATCTCCTTAGACGCTTTCTCGAGTATCTCAAGCGGTAAAATAGCCGGACCGGCGCTAAAATTAAAAACTCTTTTCATAATCTCTCCCCTGTAAAATCATTAAAAATATATAATTTATATTAATTATTTATTCTTTTAAATTCGATCGGTTTTATATTCTCAATAGTATAACCGTTTAAGTTGAATTCCAACGGAATTAACGATAGACGACTTTTATCTTCAGATAAATTTAAAAGATAATTTTTCCGATCTAAAAGATTGTATTTATTTTCAAATATAAAACTCAACAGATAAACGTTATCGTTATAATTTATTTTATAATATCCGGATTCGAGCGACTTGCCGTTTTTTACCGAAAAGGTTTTATCCTGAAAATCTATCTCCGTTTCTTTTTGGTTTTTATAAACTCCGATTAAGAATTTGTTCATGTCTTCGGTTTTTTTACTATAATCTTCCTTTTTTTTGTCAATAATGTATTCGATAAAAGGCTTTTGAAGTCTAACGTACGATCCTAGGGTATATCTGTCCGGACCGCTTGTCTTTAAAACGGTCGGCGAGGTCAAATAAATGTCGAGAATTTTATAGTAGCTATTATCCGGATTAGTCGACTCTTTCAACAAAAATCTTAACCCCGGTTTTGATTGCCATAATTTAGAAATTTTTATTATCAAATACCTGTCTATGTAGTCTCCGTATTTGATATTGACCTCTTTCGGCGAGTCGGAAAAGTATATAAATTGAGACGAATCTACCGAGTAATCGTCGGGCGATAATTTATCTTTGTCTATCAAATCTTTATATTCGGAAGGATACCAAAATCCTTTTATATAATTGAAATAATTTTCTTCAGACGAGTAAATCGACGGATCTATTTGAATATTTTGATCGGATAAAATTTCCGAACTATCGTACAAGTAAAACTCTTTTTTTTCGTCGTTCCATTTATACGTATCTTTTTTCTTAATATTAGCGTTTGTAGAACTAAAGGAGTTATTGATAGTTATAACGCTGTTTAGGACGTTATATTTACCTTTTTCGGTTTCTATCTCGATATAGTCGATAAACGCGGAAAAATTTGCCGTAAAGGTATCGATTAGTTTGTAATTGTCCTTCTCATAGGCGATAATATATAGGACGTTTTTACCGTCGGAAGATTTTCCGTCAATTAGCAAGTTTATGTCGTTTTGGGTCATTAAATTTTGAACTTGTATAGAAAAATTTTCTTCGGAGGCTATTATCGTATCGAAAGAGAATTTCTTCTTTATTATATCGTTTCTTAATATGTCAAATATAAAAATATTAATAGGAGACGAGGAGTTTTTCTTGTAAGCGATAAGATACTCCTCTTCGGCGTCGTCGTCAAGATTTAAAAATTTGTTGTAAACCGGAATAAAATCTTTTCCGAAAAAAAGTTCCAACTTTTGTTTTGGTATGTATAGTTTTATCGTATTTGCCTCGGTATGTTTTGAGATATTAAATTCCGACTCGGACAACCCCTTAGTATTGTAAAAAGACCGATCTCTGTTGTAGCAACCCGATAAACATAATAATGTAATTAAAAACAGTAATTTGACGATTTTCATATTAAATAGATATTTATAAAAAAAAAAGAGATTTGTAAAGAAAATAATGCCTATTTAGAAAAGACGGTCGTCTGTTTTTTTGAATTTATTATTTATATCGTTAGAGTCGACCGCGATTAAATTAAACTTTTTAAAAAATTCGCAAATTTATAATCGTCGACAAAATAGAATCGGCGGCGGGATTTGCGCGACCGGAAGCGGCGAAATTATGCTAAAATCTATAAAATTATCTAAAATATATTTTTTTCCAAAACAAATTCTGTTAAACTTTGAGATTGTTATAATAGCGCGTTTCGAAAAAAGTTATTAAATTTAAATTTTATGAATTCTTATATTGATTAATAAAAATAAATTGTGTAAAATAAAAAAACGTTTTCAACGCTTGACATTTAAAATTAAATACTACATTATAGCGATGTAGAGTTGCTTGAACGGGACGACCGTATGCAACATTTTAATTTGATACTAATTTAAGGAGTTAAATATGGCACATCTGGATTTACCAAAAAGTCCTAACGTTTTTCATCCGGAAAAACCAAGCGCGGTTGGTTCGAGAAATTCTTTAGCGCAAGAGTTTAGAGATCAACAGAGCGAAGTCGAGACAGTTATTAGAGAAGAAGTCGACAAGGTAATGAATCATATTAGCGCAAAATTACCTAAGCCGGCTTTGGAAAGATTGGACGTAATGGGCGGTTTAAAAGAGAAAATTTATAACTATTTTAACCAAAACTACCAAAATATGTTTAACCGATACATTACGACGACAGAAGACGAGATGGTTAAAAAGATCCGAAATTTTGTCGACAGGGAAGAGATGAAAACTCTCGCGCGATATACGCCTAGAGAGATAGCCCAGCTTTTGGATCAAATCGGCGGTATGGACAAGTTCAATACCGGCGAGATCGAGAAGTCGATGATCAATATGTACGGGCATTTGCAAGGACACGTTCAAAGAGGGATGAACGATCTCGAAAATGAGACAAACGCTTTACTTAGACAAAAAGTAGACGTCGGCGCGTTTGTAAGAGGCGAGAACGCTTATTCTATCGTTAAATGTTCTTTCAAAGACAACTATGCTAAACCAAAAACGGTTACGGACGTTAAATTGTCCGTCAATATTCTTGATTCGGAGTTAATATCTCCTATTTTCCACTATCAGACTACGGTTAATTATCTTATTAAAGATTTAGTTTCAAAACACATAGTCGATTTACTGGATAAAGAGATTGAAGCGTTGAAAGACGCCAGAGCCGATGAAGGTAAAGAAGATTTGACCGATACTGAAGTAATGTTTGAAAAATTGGCTAAAGTCGAGGATTACACCTCCGACGAAAAAGATAACGCGGATAGTCCGAGATATAAATTTGTCGCTAAAACAATTTTTGATAGTCTGGAAGGTTTGAGAGCCGAGATTTCAGACGCCGATTTTGACGCGCTAAACGTTAGAGAAAATTTGAAAAAAATTATTGATAATGAAAATATCAGAAACAGAGGATTTAACACCGCGATCAACTCAATAACGGGTATTCTTGACACTTCAAAAATGGGTTATCAATACGTAGAAAATTTGAAAAACGCAAGAGATTGTATCATTAAAGAGTACGAAGACGCCGACGAGTCCCAATTACCGGACGAGAGATACCAAGTAAGATTAACGTATTACGATCAAGAACAACTTACGGCGGATAGGACGGCGTACGATAAGCAATACGAAGCGTTTTATGTCGAGGTTATCAGACTTTGGGACGTTATTGAAGAGATGTACCAAATGAAAAAAACCAAGATAGATTTTGACGATCTATCGGGGAAACTCCTGAAAAAAATTAATAAAAGAAGGACTTCCGACGGTTTTGATCAATTTGAGTACAATTTATCGGAAAAAGAGTGGAATGAAGTAACGTTTGTTAAACCCCAGGATACGGATGTTCAAAAGATGAACAGATCGTACACGATAGAGAAAGAAGAGATTAAGAAAAGAATCGTTATTATGAACGAAAAGTTGACTAAAACTTACGCCAACCAAAATCCAGTCGAAAGAGTAGCTATTGAAGAGAGACTTGCTTTTATCTCTAAGGAATTTGCAAGATTTGACTATCAAATTAATCCTTACCACGTTCAACCGGGTATCGTTTTAGACGTCGATATTACTTCCATTAAGAGAAAGAAATATACTCTAAACGCTATGGCTAACGTTTTGAACGAGTTCTTACACGGAGTTAGTAAAGGCTTCCAAGACGCCGCTTTTGCTTCGTTCTCAAGAAGAAGATCGACAATTAGAGAAGATATAAACCAATCTTTTGGCGCTGCGGAAACTTCTGAAGATAACTATCAGATGAATTTCTTAGAGGAGACTTCGACGACTGAAACTATCGTTAGCGGAGCTCCCGAGGGAATAGTCGACGTAAGTAAAGACGACGACGGCGGATTGTCCGAGATTTAAGTAAAACACTTGTAAAAAAAGCGGTATATACCGCTTTTTTTACTTTTTTTTGTTATACTATTCCAAGCGGAATATATAATAGGAGTATGAGATGAAGAATCAATTGAATTTTCTGAGCAGTAGGCTGGGTTTTAACATTGCGTTGAGACATTTCAAATTTGTTAATAAAATTATAAAAAAATTTGAGAACAAAGAAAACTTAGCCGACGTAATAAACGAAGCTTTTGAGGAAAAGAACGTCGATCAATATCAGTTTTCGCCTATTTTAAGCGCTTTATTGATTGACAAGTATAAATATTACTCAAAAACTTTTAACCTTAAAAACAACTATTCCAAACCTTTGGCGACGATCTCGGACGAGATTAAGAAGTGGAATATGTTTGATGTTGTATTGTCCTACTATCACCCGCAATTGGGACAGACTTTGATTAATCCTAAAAACGAAAATAGCTGGAAAAATATAGATAAACTAAAAGAAAATGAGATGGTAGCCATTTATATTGGCTATTTTAAAGATGAATTTGACTTGAATTTGGCTCAAAAAGCGGCTAAGGCTATAATAAATCTTATGAATGGAGAAAAATACGGAGACGTAAGCGCATTCATGGAAAAACCAAAGGCTGTTGCGATTACGATAGAAAAGGAAGAGAAGATCCAGAGCGTTAAGGTTGTAGAAAAGAGCGCTAGCGCAAAAAGCGTTATTAAAGAAGCGTTAGCTATGCAGAAGCCGATCGAGGTTCGGTCGCCAGTAAAGAAGAAGTTGTCGCCGCAATACGGCATAACTGTCGCTAACGAGCTTTTCCATAACGGCAACGTCGAAGCTTGGAAAAAGATTATCGCTTCCTATGAGAACAAGTATCCCGATATTAAAGTTTTGGTATTCTACGACGGAGAGGAGATAAAAGACCTAAATACTTTGTTTAAGTGGGGGAAAGTTAAACATGGAACAAATATTTATATATCGTTACTAGGCGCGGAATTTCGGGATATATCTAAGCTTAGAAGATACCTTTCGCAAGGCGCCAGCAATAGATTTGAGGATTTTTTGAAGGGAGATCCGACGAAGATTCTCTCTTTGTTTTAGGTAGTTAGGAGGAGTAAATATGGGGAAAAATATACATTATTTTTCTAAAGTAGAGTGTCCGAGCGATCAAATAGTAGATAAAATCGGAATACGAGGGATAAGAGCAAAAGAGTTATCGCAATTAAAAATGCCGATTTTACCGGGATTGATAATCGATACCGAGATTGCGTCTAAATTAAAAGATAAAGACCTGTCGAAAGTTTTACGGGATTTTTGCGCTAAAGCTGAAAAAGAGATAGATAAGAAATTTGACGATGCGGATAATCCGGCTATATTGAAGATTGTTATAAGCCCTTCTATGGAAATAGTAACGTATCCTTCTATTCATACGATAGGATTAACGGATAAAACTATCGCGGGTTTTCAGAAAATCGTAGGCGAGCATTTCGCTTATCACGAATACGCGAAATATCTGATAAGAGGCGTTATCGATCTCCTATATAAGATAGAAGTAAAAAAGGCTAAAGACGATAAATTAATTGCAAATCTTTCCGATTTTCTGGATAGGATAGATATACCGGTAAAGATTACCGCGGACGAGTTTGAAAATAACGTTCTAAAAAAAATCAATCTTACGGAAGAAAAATATCTAATAAGTTCAATTTATGTAAAAGACGTTAAAAATAAAAGATATAACCTCTCCTTAGAGAACGGATTAAAAAACAAAAAGAAAATTCTTGATACTTTAACTTATTTGGAACATAAAGAGGTCGTAGAGACGGAGTATGAGAAATACGCTAAAAAACACGCAGATAGGATTCTTTTCACAATAAATTACGAACCTTCGGAAATTAACGATTATAAAGAAATTATTGAGGAAGCTAGAAATTATTTGCCAAAAGAGTTTTTTCAAGACGCTTATTACCAGTTAGAATTTTTGTTAAAGAGATCTTCCGAATTTTTAAGTTTAGAAGATATGGACGATGAAGATTCGGCCATTATTGTCCAACCGATGGTTTACGGTAACTACGGGAAAGATTCTTATTCCGGAAAATTTTATACTCGAAATATAGTCAACGGAGATAAATCTTTACAAGGAAGCTATTATCAAAATAAATTTGACGATACTTCCGGATCGGATTCGTTAGATATTAATAAAATTGATCCGAAGTTTAAGAAAACGCTGGAAGAGATAGCCGATAACATAGAGTTATACTTTAAAGAGATAAGACAGATAAAGTTTACCGTTGAAAAAGGACAATTGTGGATTATAGAGCAGAGCTCGGTTATGACTAAATCTACTCAAGCCGAACTAAAAAGCTTATTATACCTTCTCCAGAAAAAAGTAATAGACGAGAAATATTTACTTTTAAAACTGAACCCTTCGGAGATGTCGGATATACTTCACCCTATCATTAATCCCGATTCGTTAAAAGAGCTAAAAACGGTTAAAGGGGGAATAACGGGGGCTCCGGGAGCGGCGAGAGGTAGAGCGTATTTTAGCACCGACGGGTTGCTCGACGCCTATAAGAAAGCCGTCGCCGACGAGCAGGATAAGAATTTTATACTATGCTTAGCCGCGACTTATGCGGAAGACGTAAAGGGTATCGAGGTTGCTAACGGCGTTTTATCTTGCGAGGGGGGTTATTCCGCGCACGCGTCGGTCGTAGCAAGGCAGTACGGGAAAGTATCCTTAGTAAATTCGGAAGTCAAAATTGACGCCGTTAAAAAACAACTATCTATAGGCGATATTGTAGTTAAGGAGGGCGAATATATAACTTTGGACGTTCCTTTCTACGGCAAACCTTCGATAATTATAGGGAAGGCGGATCTGATAGAGCCGGATCCTAAAGATTCGGGTTTGTTGGAGCTTATCGAGATTATTAATAAGCATATGAAAGACTTTAGAGTCATGGGTAACGGAGACACGCCTAAAGACGCCGCTCTGATAAAGAAATTTGGAGGAGAAGGCATAGGGTTGTGCAGAACGGAGCATATGTTTTTTAAAGACGAGCGAATTAACGTTTTTAGAGAGATGGTAATGGCTTCGAATAGCGTCGATAGAAAGAAAACTTTGGATAAATTGCAGGAGATGCAGACTAAAGATTTTTATGAAATATTTAAAACTATGCATCCATATCCGGTAACTATCAGATTGCTGGACGCCCCTTTACACGAGTTTCTTCCGCATACTCAAGACGAAATGGAAGATTTTTTGGCTTATTTTAAAAAGGCAAGCCCTTCGACGACTGCCGAAGAAGTCTATCATAAATGCGATTCGATAAAAGAGGTCAACCCTATGCTTGGGCATCGGGGGTGTAGAATAGCGATTTCTTATCCTGAGATTTACGAAATGCAGGTTTCGGCTATTTTTGAAGCGGCTTATATGCTTCAATCCGAAGGGATCGACGTAATTCCGGAGATTATGATACCGATAATTATGAACATTCAGGAATTAAAATACATTCGACAGGGAAAGAAGATCGAAGGTCAAACGATAAAAGGTATAATACAAACCGAGGCTGATTGCAGGGAGAAATTGAAAGTTAAAAAACCTATTGAATATAAAGTAGGGACTATGATAGAACTTCCCGCGGCGGCTTTATCTTCGGGGGAGATAGCGCAATATGCGGAATTTTTCTCTTTCGGCACAAACGACTTGACTCAGACTACTCACGGGTTGTCGAGAGACGATTTCAACTCGTTTATGCCCGATTATAGTAAATACGATATTATCGAAGCCAATCCTTTTCAGGTGTTGACCGAGCCGGTTAAAGAGATGATCTCTATATCGACTCACAGAGGCAGGATGAGCAGACCGGATTTGAAAGTCGGGCTATGCGGCGAACAAGGGGCGGATCCGATAAATCTTGAATTTCTGAGAAACGCAAAACTGAACTACGTCTCATGTTCGGGTTATAGTATCCCGGTAGCTAAGTTGGCTATTGCTCAGATAGAATTGAAAAATTCATAAAAAAATCTTGAGAATTATCCGGTTTAATAAACCGGGATTATATTAAAATTTAAGGAGTTTATATGAACGGTTATATAGCCGATATCAGGGCGCGAGAAATTATTGATAGTCGCGGCAATCCGACCGTCGAAGTCGACGTGTTGTTGGAAGACGGGTCTTTTGGTAGAGCGGCAGTTCCGTCGGGGGCTTCAACCGGCGAATTTGAAGCGGTAGAGCTCAGGGACGGCGATAAAAAAAGGTATCTTGGAAAGGGAGTTTTGAAAGCCGTTGAGAACGTCAACAATATTATAGCGCCAAAGATAGTAGATTTGGGCGTAGACGCAAGAAATCAGACCGAAATAGACAAAATTATGATAGATCTTGACGGTACAAAAAACAAGGCGAAATTGGGGGCTAACGCTATTTTGGGCGTCAGTATGGCTTGCGCTAAAGCGGCGGCTTCATACTCGGGATTGCCGTTATACGCTTATTTGGGCGGACCTATAGCCAATGTTTTACCGTTACCGATGGCTAACATTATCAACGGAGGAAAGCACGCCGATAATAAAATCGATTTTCAGGAATTTATGGTAATGCCGGTTGGAGCCAAGTCTATTAAAGAAGCCGTCAGATATATTTCCGAGGTTTTTCATGCGTTAAAATCTGTTCTTAAATCAAAAGGCAAAAATACCGCGGTCGGCGACGAAGGCGGGTTTGCTCCGGATCTTGAAAATGAAGAGGGAGTAGAAGTTATACTCGAAGCTATAGATAAAGCGGGATTCAAGACCGGTATAGATAACGACTTTATGATCGCGTTAGACGTAGCGTCGTCCGAATTATTCGACGAAGGGGAGAGAAAAGGATACAAATTTTGGAAATCCAACCCGGATAAAATATTTTCAAGCGACGATATGATCGAATTTTATAAAAAATGGGTAGAAAAATATCCGATAATTTCTATTGAAGATGGGCTTGATCAAAGCGATTGGGAGGGTTGGAAAAAACTCCAAAAGGCTATTGGGAACAAAGTCCAATTAGTTGGAGACGATTTTTACGTAACCAATACCGAAAGACTTGTAAAAGGTATTCAAGGCGGTTGTTCAAACGCTATCCTTATAAAAGTAAATCAGATTGGAACTATTACCGAAACTATCGAAGCGATAAATATGGCTACAAGAGCCGGATGGACTAGCATTGTATCGCATAGATCGGGAGAGACGGAAGATTCGACCATAGCCGATTTGTCGGTCGCTCTTAACGCCGGACAGATAAAAACAGGCTCTATGTCTAGAACAGACAGAGTAGCTAAATATAACCAATTGATTAGAATTGAAGAAGAATTGGGATTTACCGCTAAATTTCTTGGTAAAATGAGTTTCTTCAACTTATTTAAATAGTAATATTATCGATTATCGGCAGGCGTTTACCGCTTGCCGATAACGGTATTAATAAGAGCCGTGAAAAATATCCATTATATAGCAATTATTGCCGCGTTTTTCTTGTCGTTTTACTCTTGCAAGGAAGAGAGTGGCGCTAAAACATTTTATATTGATTTAAGCGAAACGCGAACTCCTTCGGCAAGCAATCAATGGGCTATTACAAAATTCGATCTGTTAAAACTAAGGGAAATCCCTGAAGAAGAATCAAATATTATTAATCATCTTTCTCTAGGTTCCGTTATCGAAATTATTAAAAAAGAAAACTCTATAAAAGTCTTTGACAATGTTAAAGATTATTGGTATTTCATAGATTATAAAGGCGAAGTCGGGTGGATATTTGGATCGTATCTTGAGATATTTAACACTCAGGAAGAGGCGATCAAAAGAAGCGAGCAAATATTATTTGGCATTAAGTAGGAGTCGTTGTTTATGGCAAAGAAAAAGAGTTTTGAAAATACTTTCAATTTAAAAAGGGAATTCCTGGTTCCCATCGTAATAATACTGGCGGGAATATCGATAGAGTTGCTGATTGCGGGATTAGCCTCTCTTATAAAATAAATTCCGGATTCTTCATCTAAAAAAGCGGAGCGAACGAAAAATGCAGCCAAAAAAAAGCAAATCAAAAGAGGATAAAATTCTTGTTATAGTGGAGTCTCCGGCAAAAGCAAAGACAATAAACAAATATTTGGGGAAGAATTATATTGTTACCGCAAGTATGGGACACATAATTGATTTGCCCAAATCCAGGATGGGAATAGACGTACAAAATGGATTTAAACCCGAGTATATTACGGTCAGAGGCAAAGGGAAAATTCTTAACGAGTTAAAAAGGTACGCTTCAAAAAGCAAGGAGGCGTTGCTGGCAAGCGATAACGACAGAGAAGGGGAAGCGATAGCCTATCACATTGGAGAAGCTATCGCTAAAAAACATCCCGATTTACCGATAAAAAGGATAGTTTTTAACGAGATAACTAAGAGCGCTATTTTGGATTCCATTAAAGAACCCCGAGAGATAGATATGAATAAAATAAAAGCTCAGAAGACTAGAAGAACGCTGGATAGACTTGTCGGATATAATATATCTCCGATACTATGGGAAAAAGTTAAACGGGGACTTTCCGCCGGAAGAGTGCAGTCCGTAGCCCTTAGAGTTATTTGCGAAAGAGAAGAGGAGATTGAGGCTTTTATTCCGAAAGAATACTGGACTTTGAAAGCGGAGTTTGTAAAAAATAAAAAAGAGATAACCGCCGAGTTACACAAAGTCGACGGAGAGAAGGTTGAATTTAGAAATAAAAACGAAATAGATATTTTACTGGAAAAAATCGACGTTAATAATTTTGTCGTTTCTAATATCCAAACGACGCCTAAAACTATAAAGCCGACGCCTCCGTTTATAACTTCTAAATTACAGCAAACGGCGGCGAACAGATTTAATTTCACTTCAAAAAAGACTATGAGCGTCGCTCAACAGCTATACGAGGGGATAGACCTTGGCAGCGAGCGAATAGGCTTAATAACTTACATGAGAACCGACTCTACCCGTATTTCAAATCAAGCGATAGACGAGGTTCGACAATATATCGCGGAAAATTATAGAGACGCTCTTCCGGATAACGCCCAATTTTATTCAAAATCCGATAAGGCGCAAGACGCCCACGAGGCGATTAGACCTACTTCGGCGTACAGAACTCCGGAGTTCGTAAAAAAATATTTAACTCCCGACCAATTCAAAATCTACTCTATAATTTGGGAGCGTTTTGTCGCGTCGCAAATGATAGGAGCCGTTTATGAAAATACCGTTTTCTACATTACAAGCGGAAAGGTTGATTTTAAAATATCAAATTCGACGACCTTGAAAGAGGGATTTAACTTGTGTTTGAATTTATTAAAATCCAAAGAGACGGAAAAATCGGCAAAAGTAAAATTTGAATTGGGAGAAAAAGTAAATTTTAAACAATATTTACCGGAACAACATTTTACTCAAGCCCCTCCGAGATATACGGACGCCGCTATAATCAAATTTCTTGAAGAAAACGGGATCGGAAGACCGTCGACATACGCTCCCACAATATCGACGCTCCAGGACAGATACTATATCGTTAGAAAATCAAAACAATTAATTCCGACGGTTTTGGGTAAATTAATTAATAAAATAATAACGACCTCTTTTCCCAATATTGTCGACGTCGATTTTACCGCGAAAATGGAGAAGGACCTCGACGGCATAGAAAACGGGACGACGTCCGATATTAAGTTGTTGACCGATTTTTATTCGCCGTTTATCGAAAAGGTAGAGATCGCGCAGAGGTCTCTGGAAAGTCATAAAAAATCTTTTGAGGAGGAGACGGGCGAGTTGTGCGATAAATGCGGGAAACCGATGTTGAAGAAACTCGGCAAATACGGTTTTTTTCTAGCTTGTAGCGGTTTCCCCGAATGCAGGAATTCCAAGCCTATTCCGTTAGCCGATTGTCCCAGAGAAAACTGCGGCGGTAAAATTGTCGGCAGAAAAAAAGCGGCAAGGGGCAAAGAGTTCTACGGATGCACAAATTATCCGGAATGCGACTTTGTTACGTGGTCTAAGCCGACCGAGTATAACTGTCCCAAATGCGGAAAGTTTTTAATTGAGAAAAACGATAAAATTTACGGGACTTATAAACTTTGCATCGATGAAAATTGCGGATACAAACAAATCGAAGAACATTAATTATGGAATACGATAAAGAAATAAATAATTATCTGGATTATTTATCGAGCCAAAAAGGCTCTTCCGAAAACACAAAAAAAAGTTATCAAAAAGATTTGAAAAAATTTTTCAACTTTTTGGAAAGCGAAAATATTGATTTCTATGAAATTAAAAGATCTGAGGTCAGAAGTTTTTTGGCGGAACTAAATAGGGAAAAACTTGAAAACAGCTCGATAAATAGAATTATATCGGCGCTAAAAGGGTTTGTTAAATACAAAAAAAGATTTGGATATATTGACAAAGCCGGCATATTGGAGATAGAATCGTTAAAAACAAAAAAGTATCTTCCGAATTTTTTATTCGACGAAGAGTATTCCAAACTAATCTCTTTTGAGCGCAACAACAAAGAAGATTATCGGGACGCAGCGCTATTTGAACTGATATTTTCAACGGGACTCAGAGTATCCGAAGCCGTTTCGTTGCGCCTTAGCGACGTTAAAAATAAAAACGGGGAGATAACGATAGTAGGAAAAGGAGATAAACAACGGACCGTCATATACGGTGATAAATTTAAAACGGCGCTATCGGAATATCTGGCTATAAGAGACCGATTTAATCCTAAAACGAACTCTTTATTTGTTAACGGAAAAGGCGGCGCTCTGTCGGATCGGGGGGTAAGGTATATTTTGGAAAAAAGAATTCGCGAAACCGCGCTCTTAAAAAATATATCGCCTCACGGGCTGAGACATAGTTTTGCGACGACGCTTATAAGAAACGGCGCCGACATCAGAACCGTTCAAATATTGCTGGGGCATTCAAATCTATCTACAACCGAGATATATACCCATTTGGGATTGGACGAGTTGAAGGATATTCACTACAAATATCATCCTCACGGGAAATAAAAAAATTCGACGCATATGCGTCGCTATGCTCCTCGATGAAAATTTTGACACATATGGAGCTATACGCCGTGCCGCTTCCTGATAAAAAATTGGACGCATATGCGTCGATTTTAAATTCTTAACAAAACTTTTTTATTGTAGAATCTTTTCATTTGACAAATGAAGAGATTTTGAGTAGATTTAAGGTGAAAAAATTAAGTTATTATTGGTATTTAAAACATTTCTTATTATAATGTTATTAGAGGTTAAAAAAGATGATGTCAACTTATACTGCAAAATATACAAAGTTACCGTCAGGATATATGGGGCAATTAATAGAATGGCCGGAAGTAATAACGGAAGGGATAACCTTCGATGATTGTAGAGAGATGCTGTTGGATGCGTTAAATGAAATGATAAAGGCATATAAAATTCAAAATAAGGAAATTCCTATAGGGAAAAGTATATTAGAACAAATTCCCGTAGAAATTTAAATAATGTCGGTAAAAAGATCAGATTTAATAAAATATTTAAAAGAATATGGTTTCTACTTGATAAGAGAAGGCGGAAATCATTCGATTTATACTAACAACGATAAAATAATCCCGGTCAAGAGACATAAAACATTTGATAGAATTACCGCTAATGAATTATGTAAACAAGCGGGGCTAAAACCAAAATTTTAATTTTCAACAAAATAATCTGATTTGAAAGTAATCCGCCGGTTTTTTGGGAATAAAATTTGACACATATGGAGCTATATGCCGCGTCGCTCCCTGATAGAAATTTGACGTATATGTGCGGCGCCGGCAAGGCGCTAGTCAATTTCCACGTCCAAGTGAACCGTCGATTTCGCGTCCCGAGCGGATGCGAGGGGAAATCGACGGTTCAATAGTCGTAACGCCGCGCGACAATTGTCGCATAAAATTCGACACATATGGAGCTATACGCGCCGCGTCGCTTCTCGATAGAAAATGACACATATGCGTCGCTCCTCGAGAGAAAATGACACATATGGAGCTGTACGGCGCTGTGTTCCCCGATAAAAATTTGACACATATGGAGCTATATGCGTCGCGATAAAAGCGGGAATTCCCGTTTTGAATATACTAAAATGCTAAACACTCTTCATACCGAGACCTTATCGGGGCTCGCGCCGCCCCCGACGAATAAATTGACACATATGGAGCGGATTGGGACTGCCCCCTAAAAAAAGACGTATATGCGGCAAAAAATAAATATTATCAAAAAAATATTGACAATAAATAAATTCTAAACTAGAATATTCTAAATTTTCCCGCAAGGAATCCGAATGCTCGCAGATACAAGATACAAGATACAAGATACAAGATACAAGATACAAGATACAAGATACAAGATACAAGATACAAGATACAAGATACAAGATACAAGATACAAGATACAAGATACAAGATACAAGATACAAGATACAAGATACAAGATACAAGATACAAGATACAA